>JAABVA010000178.1_pt1 | contig 84332 bp, 87 predicted proteins | sample 5560331 | NCBI WGS metagenome assembly JAABVA01 (sample SAMN12812661, study PRJNA571458) | rock metagenome | isolation source: Antarctica rocks | place: Antarctica: Victoria Land, Mt New Zealand sud | collected 2016-01-07
GTGGGAGAGGGGAGACTTGGCGGAGAAGTGAGGGGTGAGGGAATGGAAGGGCTGATTATTCCGGTATGGGGGTTGGGGGGTTTAGGCAAGATGCGAGAGCCGTAGTGGGCGCGATTGGTGGTGCGGCTGGCGGGTGGAGGGTGGCGGGGAGGGGGGAGTGGGTGGGTGGGGTTGTGGGGGTGGGGGGTGGGGAGAGGAGCGTTTGGGGGGGTTGAAGAGGGGGGATGGGTGGTTTGAGGATTGGTGGGAAAGGGGGTGGGTAAAGGGGGTTTTACTGTATGACGGGGGCTCGGGTTGGCGCAGGTGGGTAGTTGTGCTGGATTGGATCGGATGGGTTTGCTGACGGTAGGGGCAGTGGGGGCAAGGCTGGCGAGATCCCTCCCAGTGGACACTTTATGGATTTTTTCGAGCTTGGCAACAGCAAAGTATCGTTCCAGGGACTCGTGGCTGCGGAAGATTTGCTGTGGAAGCCGAGACTGGCTCGCTTCTATTCCTAATGTATGACTTCTATGGAGTGTGATGATGGCACGGCGATGGAGAGGATAGGGGTATTCGTGATCATTGGTCTAATGTACAAGATATGTAAAATAATCATTGGAAGCCCCGCTAAAAAAAATCTGTAAATCTAAGCTCCTCCCAGGGAAGATACGCCACTTCAATGAACAGATGTCGCTAATTTACATGGATTTTAGATATCGATTTCGTGTTGCTAGAGATAGACATGGGCTACATCATGGACGTGAGGGAGTTCTGCGCATACGCCTGCGGTGGTGAGAAATGTCAGCCATGATGGTACGAAGGGAGGAAGGGACGGCTCACCATGGGTTTTATGTCAGGATGTGGGACAGCGTCGAACTTGTGAAAGTCGAGCTTCAATTCCGGGCCGATGTTGATGTAGGCGCCCTTGTTCTCCGTGCTGTCACAATATTTGGGTGCTGAGAAGACTTCGAGAATTTTAGTATTCTTCCAATTGTTAGAGTTCCGAGAAATTTACCAGTGACACAACGGCCGCCATGTTCCACCTCATATCCCTCCATCCGCACTTCATGACTTCGGATTATAGCTTCCAAGCCGTTGGCCTCGCAAAATCTCTTCGTGACATCCGGCCCAAATTGCAGACCGACACCTCTCTTGCTTGGACCTCTACCGGGCATGGTCTGCGGATCTGTCCACAGCATCTCCATCATCAGGCCTTGCTGTCCAGGCTGTCTCTGCTGATGCCTGTTCAATTTCCTAATGTCGTCTAGCGAGGTTTTATCGTCTGAGAATAGACCACCGTGGAGCGTAAGGTACTTTTTGCCGACCAGAGTCGCAAGAGGTAAAGCAGAGAACGACTCAGAAAACAGCTTGAACACCTTCTCTGTGTATTTGGCTTTGCATTCGCCTTCGAAGCCGTAGACTCTGTTCATGTCGTCTGTTTCGTGATTGCCACGATTTAGAAAGAAAGAATTGGGATTTAGCCATTTGTATGCGTAGAGGAGTAGTGCAATTTCCGTGGACCAAGAACCTCGATCCACGAAATCGCCGTTGAAGAGGTAGTAATGTGAGTCCGTAGGGAAGCCATTGAGTCTAAATATTTCGAGGAGATCAAAGAACTGCCCGTGTGTGTCGCCGCATACTGTTAGACTGTGTCCCTTTGCAATTTCCATCTCAACCATCGTAGGTTCATCGTACACAATTTTCTTGACAGCAGCGATTATTTGGTAGACGTATTTGCGGTGAAGCTTCTTCCCGTCCTTGAATCTTTTTATCATGTCGTCAACGAATTCTTGTGTCATCTCGTGGCCCAGCTTGTGCCCATCATAGGTATCCTCGACCGCTATTGAATCGATGTCGAGTCCTTCGAATGCGGATGGCTCATCCCCTACTTCTATTGCCCTTAAGAACTCCACCCTCCGTACTATTTTCTCACATTCAGCTAACTTTAGTTTGGCATCTTTGTTGTTGGGCTCTTTCTTCACGACAGTCTTGAAATCCTTTAGGGCTTCTCTGGAATTTAATATCGCAGTGTTGGCAACAGCTCTCCTGTAATATGCCTGCAGGTGTATTAGAAAACCCTCTGGAGCTTTTGCAAACTCGTAGCTCACTTTGACATAAGATGGATCTAGCTCTATAGCTTTCGAGGTATCAGCGACGGCGTAACCGTACGACTCGAGCTTTATATTCGCCTATATTTACCAGCATGTCAGTGGCATGACTAAAGACCGAATAGACCAGTCGAAAGGTACACTAACTTGAGCTCTGTTGCAGTAGAAAGTGGCATCTTTATCATTCAAGTCTATAGCTTGCGAGTAAAACTCTATGGCTTTCAACCAATCATGGGAGGCAACGGCCTCGTTGCCCTTTTTCTTAAGAGCAAGGGCATCTTCAGTAGAGGGCATATTAGGATGAAGATGAGATATGCAAATTCAGTGACCTCTTGATCCAAAAATACAGCGTTGAACGACAGTGTGGAGTAGATGTTGTGGTCATATATCTAAGAGATGGAATAATGGCCTATGAGAGATTCTTGGAGATTCTTCTGGATCGTTTGGACACCCCGTTGTCGATCATCCGGCGCTAGGCCCTACGCAGAACCATGGAACAGAACCGATTCGCTCCTCGGTCGTCAACACTGATTCGACAAAACAACGTCTGATCTGAAGACAAACTTGATTTGATCAGAGTCTTGGAATCACCATGACCTCCAACTTTGTCCCGGGAAACCAAGCACGCTACCTGCGGGCTTGTATGGTCTGCTCTATTGTCCAGACTTTGGGTGTACGTCCCCCACCTCGATGCAAATTCCCCTGGTGGTTTCAGTCCTCGATCCTCTCTTGCATCTCTCTATCATTCGGAAGCTAATCACCTGACTTGATCCAGCGTTTCATCCGTGAAGGTTGCCCCAATTGCGAATCCTTCCTCGACCTCACGAACCACCCGGACACGGTACAAGAATGCACGTCGCAAGTCTTTGAAGGACTCATTACTGTACAGGATCCGGCCAGAAGCTGGATCGCAAGATGGCAGCGGCTGGGAGGCTATGTTAGTGGGGTCTATGCTGTAAAGGTTGTTGGAATTGTAAGTGCTGGGTCTTGCTGTGGTTGGGCGAGAGGCGGAAGACGAGCCCGACCCAAATCTTGGTGATCCAGATCTGGATGCGCGGGGGTTTTATTTTCGATAGCATAGCTAACTCCACTGCGAATTCGTAGTTGCCTGAAGAGGTGATAGCTAACATTGAGGATGCTGGTGGAAGATATATTCCGTAAGTGTTGTGCCTAGATGACTGTGTATGTCGACAGCACTGAACAAGGTTCAGGCGAGATGGGACTGCTACTGAAGAAGAAGCGTGAGGGCTGGATCTGGGATTTCTGGCCTAGGTCTATTGCATTACAGCAGGATAGCTTTCTGGCATGGCGCTCCGGTGGCGTTGATGGGTTGATCAAAAGAGGATACCCGAAGTGGAGGTCGCTTTCAGGAAATGTAACACCATTCATGACGATTACACATCGCATGTGACCTTTGAAGGGTAACAGAAGACCTAATCTGGTGCTTCGGACTGCGAATGCTTTTGCTGGTAATGGCCGGGTCTGTTCTGCACCCTTTTCATAAACCGCCTCAAAATCCGAAAGTCTCCAAGGCTGGTGAATTTGACTACCAGTATTTTCGGCCGGTTATCGGTAAAGCCGCAGCTTCCGGATTATATATCTGACTCTACAACAGATCGGGGTTGAGGGTCTTTGGGATACCTTGTGGATTTTGGTATTATCGGAAGGCCCCACATATCCGAGATCCTATCTCGTCACCGTCGTTTTTGTTTGAAGTATCTGCTTTTATAAGCTATGGTACACTGAGAATGCATGTGGCATGTTCTAGTTATTACGGCAAAGAAAGTCCTATCCACTTCCACTGGTATAACATGCAAGAGCATGGCCCCGAAAATAAAAAGAAATGCGTTGTGCATCAATAGCTCGAAATCTGAGACGTCGTTGAACTGGAGTACTGACGATTACTAAAGACATATCAGAGAAATGTAGAAGGCATTATCATGCTGGTGCTGGCCCCTCACGATGTAACGTAACCAGACCACCAAAGAAAGCCATAAGGAGTAGAGAACCAATGTGTGCCTCGCTCAATGTTTCAAGGGATAAAAACCACCGACTATGCTGAGCGCTCATGAGTGCGTGCGTGCAAAGAACTTTTAAGAAGAACGCTTGAAACTGCAGGACAATGGCCACCACATAAATTCCATGCGTACGTAGTCCATGGTATCGTAAATCAGTCATCGAAGTGTTTCGTGAATCCTCCTCTTTTACCATTATCAGGCCGTAGGTGGTTGCTGATGTGTCTCGTGAACCCTATACCCGGTTGCTAGTTGCCGTTCCGGTTGCTGCTCCCACTGATGTCCTTGTTGCTGTTCATTTTGTTGTGTAGAAGCACCACCGCTTTCGCCAGTATCCATAGCTTCAGGCTCAACAGGTCCGGCAGGCTCAGAAATTGCTGCATGCTCCTGCAGTTCAATAATCAAGTTCCCCGGTCCTAGCTGAGTAGGAGGTTGGGTCTCTGGAACAGTGCTCCCAATATCTTCCCCAATTTCCGTTCGCATCTGATCTGCAGCGTGCGCAGTTGCCTCGAGCGACGGGTTCCTCGCTGCTGCCTGCTTTGGCCTCTTTGGGCGTGCAGGCTTTCTGCCTGTAGAGCTCTCTCCTACTCCACCAGGTCCAGCCAGAATTGGCGTAAATATATTGGCCGTCGGTGCTGCGCCTTCGGCGGAATGTCTTGGGGTCCTGGTTTTCTTCGGGGGTGGGTAAGGCTCTCCTCTTGCAGCAGCTTCAACGGCTCGGATCTCATGTTCTGCTTTGCTTGGCCGTCCACGCTTCTTCTTGTTTGGCGGCGGCTCGCCTGTACTTGCTGGGGTCGATGGGAACGCTGGATGGTCATTTGGATCGTTGACTGCAGCGAAGCTCGAGACGCGGGGCTGAATCGTACGATCCGCTGTTGTGGACACGTCGGAGCTAGGCACTGGACGCTTCTTTGGCTTCGGAGGTGGAGCTTGGTAATCTGGTCGACCTGCAGGCTGGTATGAAGCAGGGTAACCAGACACCAAACGTGCACGGAGGAGTTCAAAGGTCTCTGCGCATGCCGCAACAGATCGTCCTAATTAGAGCAGGGTCAGCTCACGCACTGCTTCCAAAATGGACCTTCTGGTAAAAGAGCAAGCCCCAACAGCGAGTGCTCCCATCCAGCTGCACTGCAGGAAAGTAGTCCGCTGGATGAGGAAGGATCTTCGCACCTAGAGGTAAAGCCATCTGATTCCAGCTTGGTGTAATGCCGGCATCTTCAATAAACTTCGCAAGGTGAAGCGGTGCTAACGGAGACTTCTTGAGGATCTCGGCGAGAAAGTAGCGCTACCACAGTGATTTGTTAGATTCAGCCTTTCATTGCCCCCAATGATTCGACCGCAACCAGGCTGTGAGCGGCTTTCCGTAGCGAGGTAGCTGGAGAGTGAGTATGACATACCTGTTCGTCCTCGCTGAACGGCGGCTCACCTGTGGGCATTTCGCAATTACAGCGGCCTGAACTAGGGAATCAAGTAACTGCGCGTGCGGCGGCAATAAATACCAACAAAACGTGGCAGCCTGTCAAATGCCCGGCGAATAGATATTAAAAGTTGCTATTTGGCTTGAATGAATTACTTGCGTATCACCCGAAAAAACGCGTAACGAGTGTGCAAGAAACGAGAGTTGCGGTTAGGGGCCCATGACGGGCTGAAAAGAATCTGTTCTCAGGAAAGGCTGAGGGCCAGAAAGAAGAGAAGAGAATGGAGGTAGAAATGAAACAAGGAAAAAGCGAAATATTGTTGTTTATGAGTGCCGGGAAATAGGTATAATTAAGCAACACCTGGGAAGATGCTGCACAATGCGAGACTTGCAGATTGTTGCATGAGCTTTAGTAGCTTAAGGGCCCGCCTGGGGGGGGATTCCACCATTTCTATTCATATAATCTCCGCCATCAGTCCACCTTTCAAGAACACACCCGCTGAGGGCGGCACATTACTTATCGTGTCCTCCTTTTCTAGCGAACATGATAAGCAGAACTTGGAAGATCAGGTGTTCTTGCCCTAATGCGATTTGGTTTTCAGCTGCCAATACCTTCAACTCGCCTTCCTACTGGCCAACGTCTCGGAGCCAATCAGAGCTGTCCATCACCTTTCCCTGTTGTTCATTGTCTGCTCTCGGATGTAAAACCTACACCACCACAGGGCCGGCACATTCAGAATTATGGTAGCGACGAGTGTATCACGGTTGTGCGGACGATTTCGGCATTGATATGCTCTCAACTATTTCCTACCTTACGCCGGGCTATATAATCCTTTGCTCTGTTGTGCGCTCATTGTTTAGGCAGGGGACAACTCATCATGCCACGTCGGTCATCGAAGCCATTTCCCATGACTAGCGGACTGCCTTAGTTGGCCAGACTCCGTGAGAGAGGCTCTTTGGAGGTCGACGATTTAGAAGATCTGAAGGCTTGCATATGATGAGAGTGCCATCTTCAACTGTTGGTCGCCCCGAGAAGCCCCTTTCATGTAACACTATGTAGGTACTTTACTCAAATGAAGCAGCCCCTCACACACCGCAATTCCACTTCGGTCAGAATTCTTTGCGTCGTCTGCTTGCGATTGATTCTATGGGCCATGTGCGTCCAATGTTCTTCGATCGGCGCTTGGGGTGCCTTCATTGTATCTTAGATATTTATCAGGACTTTAAGAAGAATGTTTGCTTTGCCGTACGAGCGAGGGGAGACTCAAGTGTGATGGTTCGGGATTTGCCGAGAGAGAGGTGAACCTTTGAATCTGACGAGCCGAAGGGCGCAAAGTGACTTACCATCCTACGAATCCCACCCTGACATCAATCGAAGCCATCCAGAGACCTAGGTGATGATCCTGCTTATCGTCGAGCTTGCTGACAACTTGCCCCTGGTTGTGCGCCGTTTTCAAAGACGTTCATTATCGAACAGAGCGCGCCTTAGCACATGTTGCGGAAGCCCCCTTGAGGTTTCTCTGCTTTTCAAATCTCGTTGCAGAGCTTCACTATTCGTTCTCTACTAGATTGTTATCTCCTGCAATTCCTGCGATAACCCTTAATGACAACCCCTCAACACCTGTCCCGTCATCCTCCAACATCATCCTCGATCACCACCCAGTCCCGTTCCCCGCGGGTGAAAGACTACAACAACCAACTGCATCTGCAAAAAATCCCCAGAACAAAGCAGCAGACCTCATAAACTGGCCGCTACCTACAGGTTGTGCGACTGGCAATGGAGTAGCTTAGAGGGTCATGCGTAGTGACTTGTTGGGGCGGGCTCATCCATCGCTAAATTCACATCTTCCTGTAGACCACTTACAGTTCTGACCACGCATTCTTACTCCACTCTCAACCAATACCAACCCATTACGGTGCACAACGAACGACGAAAGAAGTCTAAAACCGTGGGAGCTGATATTTAAGAGGTAAAGATGAAAAATGGGAGTCGGTCGGAGGAGGTGCGAGGGAGAACAAGGGCAGGAGATATCAAGGAAGAATCAAGCACGGGCGGCACCAACACGCCCAGAAGTCTCACCCTGAAGTCTTCTTCATCGTCTCCGGTGAAATCGACGACCTCAGCACAGTCGCCTGACATGGATTCAGAAAAGAAGGAAGAGACAATTGGTGGTGATATTACTGTAAAGCTAGAGCCGGGCAAGCCTCCCAAGCTCTCACGAAGCTCGTCCCAGAAGATCACGTCTAGACCTGCACCATTATTTGATGATTATCCTAATCACACAGATGAGGCCAAGAGCAGCTTTCAAGTGATTCTAGAGTGCGCCTACTCAAACAAGTCTATTGGCTCTACGGAACATGCTATGGACTGCGATTGTGCGGATGAGTGGGGTAAGTTCATTTAGACATTGATCTCCTGCTTGACTGAGAACCTGATGTGGTACTACAGATGCTTCGACCAAAGTTAACCTGGCATGCGGGGAAGACTCTGACTGTATCAACCGTGCGACAAAGATTGAGTGTTTCGGTGATTGTGGGTGCGGCCCCGACTGTCAAAACCAACGATTCCAGCGACAGCAATTTGCATCTGTGTCCGTCATAACAACAGAGAAGAAGGGCTACGGTTTACGAGCTGACACTGACCTACATCCTAATGATTTCATATTTGAATACATTGGGGAAGTCATTGGTGAGGCCCAATTTCGCCGCCGCATGGTACAATATGACGAAGAGGGCATTAAGCATTTCTATTTCATGTCCCTTACCAAAGGCGAATTTGTTGACGCAACGAAAAAAGGGAACCTGGGCAGATTCTGCAATCATTCTTGCAATCCGAACTGTTACGTGGATAAGTGGGTGGTGGGTGATAAACTTCGCATGGGAATATTTGCCGAGCGGAACATAAAATCTGGCGAAGAATTGGTTTTCAATTACAACGTCGACCGTTATGGAGCCGACCCACAGCCTTGCTACTGTGGTGAACCAAACTGCACAGGCTTCATTGGTGGCAAGACTCAGACTGAACGGGCAACCAAGTTGTCAAATCTTACAATTGAAGCTCTTGGTATCAACGATGGTGACGGATGGGACACTGCTGTCGCAAAAAAGCCTCGCAAGAAAAAGGTCGGAGAAGATGACGAGGAATACGTCAACAATGTTCAGCCCAAGTCTTTGGATGAAGATGGTGTCACCAAAGTCATGGCTACCCTCATGCAATGTAAAGAAAAGTGGATCGCTGTCAAGCTGCTCGGTCGAATACAACATTGCGACGATGAACGAGTCCGCAATCGAGTTGTCAAAATGCACGGTTATCAGATCCTCAATTCAACCTTGAGTCTATGGAAGGAGGACCCAAATGTCGTCCTACAGATCCTGAATATCCTTATACAATTCCCCCGTCTGACACGGAATAAGATCAGCGATTCGAAAATCGAAACTACCGTCGAGAGCTTAAAGGGTTGTGGCGATGAGCGAGTCCAATCACAGGCGGAAGCTCTTCTAATAGAGTGGAGTACTCTTGAAGTAGGTTATCGGATACCTCGCCGAAAGCGCGAGGTCAACGGTACCGCCGTTCCGGACAAACCTGACCGTCTCGCTCGACGGGATTCTAGTCACAGAGAACGAAAAGGGCGCTCGAGGTCACGATCACGATCAAAATCTAGGTCAAGATCCAAGTCTATTGACGCCCCTCGAGGCCCGGCAGCACCAAGTGTTCCTCGTGGCATCGTTTCGCAACGAAATACCTCTTTCTACAATACCCCACGGCCTCCCTATAGACCTAGACCTTACAACGCTTTACCTCCTGGCTGGTTCTCGGCCACATCTGGGGGCAGTACCTATTACTACAATGCGACAGGTGCAAGTACATGGACTAGACCCACGATGCCAGCAGCGCAAGCGCAAGCGCCGCCACCACCTCCTCCCAAGGCAGTTCCAGGAAACAAAGCTTTAGAGGACATCATCAACCAAATCACCAACGGCAAAGCAAACACTCCAAAAGCTACGGCATCTGCCTCAACGACCCCACAGCCAGTATCTGCTCAGTCGAAAAAGGAACACAAGGGCGGTAAAGACAAGTGGAGGACATATAGCGAAGACAAACAAAAGAAACTCTACGAAAACACTGTGAGAGTGACCTTTATAGTCAATTTTAGCCTAAAGGACTGACAAAGGCCTAGCTATTCCCGCACATTAAGCATGTAGTGGACAAATTCAAGTCAAAACTGCCTAAGGAAGAACTGAAGCGACTTGCGAAAGAGGTATGTCCGCTATTGATCAAGAGAAAAAGGGGCGAAAACTAGTGCTGACTTTTCATCTCCTGTAGCTTTCAAAAAAGCTTGTGAACTCGGATTTCAAGAATCACCGCGTCGAAGATCCTACTCAGATTTCATCTAGGCAAGAGAAGCACGTGAAGAAGTTTGCTAAAGAGTTCTTCGACAAAGCTGTCGCCAAGCAAATCGAATATGAAAAGAAAAAGGTGGAGCCGAAAGACAAAGAAGGCGAGATAGCAGCATCGCCTACTCGAGTAATTACGCCAACACTCAAGAAGGAGCCCAATGAGAGTGATGGAGAAAAGGGCATGGAAATGTCAGAAGATGATCCCGAAAAGGAGAGAGAGGATCTTACAAACCCAGCCACGCCAACGGACCAGATGACCAACGGCGAAGGTCTCAAGCGAAAGAGAGGAAACGACAACGATTCCAATAGTGTTAACTTGGGCGATGATGATGATGATGAAGCAACGCCGAGCAAACGTCCCAGATCAGCAACGCCGCCCTTTCCGCCTCCACCGCCGCCGCCACCGGGCGAAGCTACTTCTTCAGATCAAGCTACACCTTCAAAGCTTGCTGCCTCAGCGGACGAGATGATGATGGACAGCGTGGAAACCCGAGCACATGGCAATTTTGAGCAAGCCTCGAATAACGTCAGTCCAGAGGAAGGTCAAACTCCCTTCAAGGACTCAATGATGGACGACGTAGGCCCACGACAACTAGCGGAGAGCTTTGATGTCGCCCGAAGCAGGGAGAGCGTTGTAACGGATATGTCGGACAGCGTTCCAAGCCCGAGTCTGGTCAACGCATCTGATGTGACACCGATGGAATCTGATAGCGAACGGGACAGCGAGCGAGGGCGATCATTCGCCGGAGTCAATTTGGTACGGGTGCAGCAGCTTCAAGTGCACGATGTGGCGTGAACTTTGTAATATAAGTACCTTACGGTAGAGAGTGGAGGGTGGGTGTCTCGTGGAGGAGACACAAGAGCATTAGCTTCTGGGAACGGCGACTTCAACCGTGACGGCGATTCATGCTGCACTACGCAGCACTTTAGTAGTCATACAGCTTGCATTGACCGAGGAACTTACAAGACAAGATAAACAATGCATATGGTATCTACTATCTACGTATCCCAAGTGAAGTGACTGGCAACTCAACCGTGAAAGCGATTACAGTACCATGAAAGGTTGGACTTGCTTCATTAGCACTAGATCGGGTGGCGAATTCGCGTGGCCAAAAAGCCGGTTAAGTTTGAAATAATCCCCGGATTTCAAGTTCTGCCCCTCCAATCCTCTCCGTCTCCAACACCAACACCACCAACACCACCAACACTTGGAGAAGTGTCGAACAACATACTCGCTTGAAGCAAACGCGATTTGTGCTTCCACTGGATAACGAACTTGGATTGACCGGCGATATATCGAAAGACAGCCTTCTATTCACTCATCACTGTTGAGGGTTAACCCCGCATCTTATCAACACAATTTGCTGGAGGGCTTCTTACTGCCCACTGGCTCCAAAATTCAATTAAAGCACCCAAGTGGCACCTATCTCGTCGACGATCAAAGAGTCTTGAACCCCTTGTTCTCGGGCAATATGGCATCTCTTCTCCGAACAACGTCCCGCCTCCGCCCTCTTACTCGACTCAGTGCTACGCGGTGCTTCGCACCCCGTTCAGTCACGACCACCGCCAGACCCGCAGCCAATGCTGCAACCGCGATGATGCCTGATGCATCGAATCACGAAGAACCACTTTTCCCAAATGAGCCCCATGCACCAACGGTACGGACAGCAATCCCTGGGCCAATAAGCAAGAAGGCGATTGAGGATTTGGACAGAGTGTTCGACACGAGGAGTCTGAACATGATTGCCAACTATCAAAACAGCTTTGGAAACTATATTGCTGATCTGGATGGCAACGTCCTGTTGGATGTATACGCCCAGATCGCTTCTATTCCGGTGGGCTACAGCAACCCGACTTTGCTTGCAGCAGCAACATCACCAGAGATGGCCAGCGCCATTATCAACCGCCCGGCGCTAGGCAACTTCCCACAGCATGACTGGGCATCCATCCTCGAGACTGGAATCCTCAAAGTGGCACCCAAAGGCCTGAACCAGGTCTTCACAGCCATGGCCGGCTCCGACGCTAACGAAACCGCATATAAGGCCGCCTTCATGTGGCGCCGAATGCAAGAACGTGGTGGCCGCACAGACGCGGAGTTCAGCGCCGAAGACATTTCCTCCGCAATGAACAATCAATCCCCCGGCTCCCCTCAACTCTCAATTATGTCCTTCCGCTCCGCCTTCCACGGCCGCCTCTTCGGTAGTCTCTCCACCACCCGCAGCAAACCAATCCACAAACTCGACATTCCCGCCTTCGATTGGCCTCAAGCCTCGTTCCCCCACCTCAAGTACCCCCTCCATGAATTTGCCCAAGAGAACATGGCCGAAGAAGCACGCTGCCTTGCCGAAACAGAAGATCTCATCAAGAACTTCCACAACCCGGTCTGCGCTGTCGTTGTCGAACCCGTCCAGTCCGAAGGTGGCGACAACCACGCCTCTCCAGCTTTCTTCCGCGGTCTACGCGAGATTACAAGACGCCACAATGTTCTCTTCATCGTCGACGAAGTCCAGACCGGCGTCGGCGCCACCGGCAAATTCTGGGCTCATGAGCATTGGAACATGGCCGAGCCCCCAGATATGGTCACCTTCTCCAAGAAAGCCCAGACCGCCGGCTACTACTTTGGCAACCCCGATCTCCGCCCCAACAAGCCTTACCGCCAGTTCAACACCTGGATGGGCGACCCCGCGCGCGCCATCCTCTTCCGAGCTATCATCCAGGAAATCGAGCGCCTCAACTTGGTCGAGAATACAGCGCAGGTGGGCGAGTATTTGTACAGTGGGTTGGAGAGATTGGCGCAGCAGTACCCACATGAAATTCAGAATCTGAGAGGAAAGGGACAGGGCACGTTTATTGCGTGGGATAGCCCGAGGAGGGACGAGTTTTTGAAGAAGGCCAAGGGGCAGGGAGTGAATATTGGGGGGAGTGGGGAGAGGGCGGTGAGGCTGAGGCCGATGCTGATTTTCCAGAGGCATCATGGTGAGTTTTTCCCTCCCTACGGTCTTTGAGGTTGAGAAATAAGTGTACTAACGAGCTGCATAGCGGACATCCTACTAGAAGCGACGGAGAAGTTGATCTCCTCGTAAGACCCTCTGTTTTTGGATTTACTCGACTAGCGATATTTGATCTGCGACTCTTGCATCTGTACATATCTCGCAAAAGCAAAATCTACACCAACGTTTCCACCTACCGTCTTGTCCGTCAGCATACCAGCCGTGATCAAACGCCGAAGTCGAAGTTCGAGAATATTGTAGCTTGCACGACTTTGTACGTTCCTCGAAACCGACAACAATACCTATCTGCCCTACTTGCTTTCCCGCCCCTGACACGCCGCATTCCCGCCTCGTCCATTTCTCAAAACCCCCCTCAGTACACAAATTCCTACCATCTCCTCCCTATTCCCTCCCCACCCTCACCCTCACCTTCCTCTTCCCACCTCCCCACCTTACCCTCAACACACAAATCCCCACAAAGCTTCCAAAAAGCTTCAATGAGTATGGGAAGCGGGGTTTTATTTTGCGATGCACAATTACAAGGGATATGAGTGATATGTAGATACGGAGGTGCTAAGAGCGGTCTTTGGAATTCCCAAATACCTACGCTTCATTTATGGGATTTAGCTGAGCTGTAAAATCAACCATAGGGCCGTTTGTTGATATAGACACGCTCGCAGGGCAGTTGTGGTTTCGAAGGTATTGGCGGGGGGGAATCTGAGTGAGGTTTGATTGTTTTAATTTCCCCAATTATTTTTAATTTTTTACAGAAGTTCGTTACTGCTTGCGTTTCTTATGTGCTGCGTGCGGGTGTGCAAACTGCCGTTTTCCCCTCATACTGTACGTCCTCTCTCTCCCGTAACCGCTATTCGTTCGTCTCCTGCGCTCTCGCGGAGTGGGATTGGTATGGTCGCAACATTGCGGGCGATGGTGGGGGAGTTTCGGGTATCGAGACAGGGGGTTTTGAGGTGAATGGGGGTATATACATTATAGCTATTTCGATAGGATATGGTTGTGGGGAGAGGCTATGATACAACACTAGAAAATAGAGAAGAGTTTATCTTGCTCGTTCGCCATTCCCTCTTCCCTCACTCCCCCCTACTCATCCCCCCCAACCCCACTCATACATCCGCCGAAATACCGAATCATCTCTCGCCAGCAACGTCCTCGGCTGGTCAAACTCCACTACAGCGCCATGGTCCAGCACGGCGACTTTGTCGAAGTCGAGGATGGTGTCGAGTTTGTGCGCGATGGCTATGATGGTGCAGTTGGCGAAGTGGGTGGTTATGAGGGTTTGGACGAGGGTGGTGGTGGGGGCGTCGAGGCTTTGGTGGGCAGGGCGGTGTTAGTTTTTGGTAGATTTGGGGACTGGGGCTGTGGGATGGGGGTTTTGCAAGGGGTTAAAGAGGAAAAAGGAGTATACCAACCTGCTCATTACCTCATCTAAAAGCAACACCTTCCCCTTCCTCAAAACTGCTCTCGCGAGACTAAACAGCTGCCTCTGCCCCTGTGATAGGTTCAGCTCCTCCATCTCTGCATCCAGCCCTCCTCTCCCCTCAATGACATCCCACAATTCAACTTTCTGCAGTGCGAGCACGATTTCCTCGTCAGTTACTGAGGTTGTGGGATCCGCGTTTAGTCGCACGCTGCCGTCGAAGATGTACGGTTCTTGCGGGACAGCTACGAGAGAGGAACGCACGTGCTCGTGGGGGATGGTTGAGAGGGGTATGTTGTCGATGGAAATGGAGCCCTGGGAGATAGGAAGGAGGCGGAGGAGGGTGGAGAGGAGGGAGGATTTGCCGCTGTAAGTGGAACGGGAAGAATTAGTAGGTTATGTATTGGGTATTACGAGGTGGGAGACTCACCTTCCGGTTCTGCCGCAGATGGCTATCTTCTGCCTGGCGGGGATTGACAATGAGATGTTCTTAAGGACAGGATTGGAAGGACTGGAAGGGTTATGGGGAATTAGCTTTGGTTAAGTGAACAAAGGCTGCGAAAAAGTTTCAAAGACTTACAGATAAGAAGCAGAAAGATCTCGAATTTCAATAGCGCCTTCACTCGGCCAAGGCGCAGGGGGCATCTGTAGCTCCGAGTCTTGGTCTTCCGACTCCGTGTCATCGATGAAATTTCTGATTCGAGCAACTGCACCAATAGAAATCTCCAGATTCACCCATGACGTTATCAGCGTTTTCATCGTCATGCCAAAGCCCATGATGTTCAGCAACGCAATAGCCATGTAACCAGGGCTGATTTTCCCAAGCAATTCAACGGTTACCGTGATCAATATTATTGCCATCACAGTGATGACAAGGTCGACAGCTAGGTTTAGCCAACGCTGAATGCAGTAGAGCAGATAGGTCGGTCTTTGAGAGTCGTCGAGGAAATTCAGAAATCGCTTCTCGTAGTAATCTTGCCACCGGAATGCTCGTATCGTAGGCAGACCGCTCAGAGTCTCCATCAATTGCGAGTACAGAGGTGCCTTGTATTCGATATCTAGGAGTCGCATCTGTCTCGAGGTACGAAGGTAGAAGCGTTGAACAACGTAAAAAAGTATGCTTATACAGGGAAAGGCTACAGCGATGTATTTGGACGCGATGGACATCAATACAGCCTGTGCGACACAGAAAGCCAGACCTTTCAAAGTTATTTCAGTGAAAAGGTCGAGTATCTGGAGCGTGGATCTTTACCAATTGCTGTCCCAAGCGCTGCAGCGGGGAGTTCCATATCGATGAGTTGCAAGTCTTGGCTGAACCTAGTGCTCTTGCTCAGCTCATGTTCTTTCTATTGGCTCCAGGTTCATTTAGACCTACCTGTTGATGGTCACGCCCGCATCAACAGCGGAGAAAAAAGACATTGGAGCCCTGGAATGAACGTCAATCGCCATTTATTCATGTTTCATGAATACAATACCTTGACACTGTTTTAAGAAGTGCGGAGTGGAAAAATAACCCAGATTTCGTTATCGTGACCACGAACAGCTGCCTGTACGCATCTCAGCTCGAAGCAATCTCAACCAAAGTCTAACCTTTTGGACCTACCAAGCTCCAATCACAACGCTGAGGGCTGCGCCTACCCCCAAAGCCACATACACGCCAAGCCATTTACCAAGGTGGGCATTTGGCTCTCTGGCATTGTCTTCAGCCCACCACTTGAGCCACAAGTCTTGCTCGTTAGTACACGGTAGCTATGGTCGACTGGAAGTGCTACCTACTCGGAAATCCATCACAGAAGGCTAGAGTGACCATCATGGCGCTAATAATGGCTGGAGATAGCAAGCCTGCAGATTGGAGGTAGAACTTGTAAACAGAAGTATCCCCGTCGCGGCGATGCAAGTCCCCTTGATTTACTCCCTTCGGTAATGCCGCATCCAACAAGCGGGCTGTCTCCGTTAGAGAAGAAGAGATGCCTCCACTAGGATTCACTTTAGTCTTCCTTTGGTCACTCAATTTGGGCTGCTGTGAGACAATGTCCGATATATAGCCCGGCCGTGAAGCCAAATAGTCGAAGCTACCTTGTTCTAAGATCCTGCCGTCTTCTCCAAGGACAATAATGTTATCTGCGAAAGATGCACGACGAACTAGCGAAGCAGAAAAAAAGTGTCAGCTAATTCTAAATTTACCACCGGGCGAGAGGACTTACCATCAGAAGAAGCCAGAAGAATAGTCATGCCAGCACGACGAAGCAGTCCCTCCCGACCGAGTAAGCTGTGAAAGACGGCATTTTCGGTCTTAGAATCTAGTCCGCTCAGCACATCATCAAGCAGAATGAGTTCTCCTCGCGAGTATACTGCTCTCGCCAAAGCCTGTATTATCAGTAAGTCCACAGCAATTCCGCTTCAAAATTTTAAACACTAACTGTTCGATGTTTTTGACCTCCACTAAGAGTAGTTCCTTTGCTTCCTATTACTGACTGGTCGCCTTGTGGCCATTGCCTTAGATCCTCCTCCAGAGCACAGGCGGAAATCACACTTTGATACCATACTTGATCAAACCTAGATTTCCCTAGGATGATGTCACGGAAGGTCCCATTGGGTAGCCAAGGGACTTGGTCGCAGAAAGCCATCCCTCGAGAAGCCACATTTATTGATCCTTCAAAGCCCGGCAGTTCGCCGAGTAAACCCTTCAGTACAGTCGATTTTCCACAACCCACAGGACCTAAGAGGAGAGTGAAGGTTTGTCGTCGAATCTTGAACTCCGATATGTCGATAAAATTTTCCGTATTTTTGCTCCATTGGAATCTTCCATGCATTGTTGCAATCGCATCTTGATACCCTTTGTCCATCTGCACCAATTCAATCCGATTGCCCGTGGAAGGCGGCGCAGACCAGACTTGGTCGTCCTTAGAAGAAGGTGATATCAAACGAAGTATTCTGGTATCTTCCCATGATGGCTTATTGAGGTATGCTTGGATCCTCGTAAAACAAGCCATAGCGCTCGCAATCAAGGGAAGAACTCCGATAACCAGAGCGAGAGGCTTGTAAAGGAGTGTCAGCAGGGAGAGCGATGTAAATGCGGTCGAAATGTCCAAGGCATTGTTATGCCTGAGAGCGAGACCGGTAAACGTTATGAAGGTCAGCACAGGACTAATGATGGGAGTCATAGAAGCTTTGTATCCCGTTAGTTTGAGCCGTCTTTTTTGGTTGTATAGATGGTAGGGGCACTCACAGAAAGCCACAACCCACATTAGAAGAACCCGGAATCTTCTCGACAACTCCAATTCATGAATCCTTAGATGACGAATGATAGAGAAGGCACTATCTGTCAAGCCAGATAACTTGATCCATTTGATGCTGCCAATAGTAGCCGCTGTTCTCGCAACCCTTTCTTGGGATGCCTGAATCCATTTTGCTTGAGCCTTGCCCATGAAGACAGCGACACCAATAGTAGCGGCAATTGCAACTAGGGGATTAAGGTCAGAGATTAGGTATACAAGCGAAGGAGTATCGTACTTATCGCGAACGCAGCGGGTACGCTGCTTGCTGCGCCCAACTGTCGCTTGAGCAGATAAATTGCCAGAGCGATCTCAATCGGACTTGCCCATATCTCGTGTAATTGGACAATGCCATCTTTTATCGTTTCTATATCCGTGCTAATTAAGGTCAAGGCAGCTGCTGGATTGACTTCAGAAGTTTCCAAGACTAATGTCTTATTGTAGATGCACGGAATGAGACATCCTCTCATCAAGGTTGCTGCGCGATACATCCTGTACTCATACTGAACATTCGAAATCTTGAATTCATCTATCAGCAGATTCACTTGTACTATGTAACGCTTGAGCCTTACCGCTAAGCCAACATAAACCAAGACGTAAGCCCCAATCAGACCATAGCCAACATTTCTGTTCTCCGGAGTGTCAGGTGAACTGGCAAAGAGAATAGCTCTGTTAATCAGGAACGGTTGAGCAAAGCTGAAGCCAAGAAAGCAAAGTCTTGGGAATGCCGCAGCTAGCAGGTGCCACTTCAGAACCCCAAGTGTGGTATTAAATAGTTTACCATCAGGCTTCTTATCGCCCACTAGGTTGGGCCTTAGTACTCCTACATTTCTCTCTAGAGGCATCTCGAAGATACATACCATTGGCCCAAGCGAATTGAAGTCGTTCATACAACGATTCCGAATATAGTTCTCTGTCAAGCGGAAACAGATCGCCCAAGTAGAGCACTTTTCGGTACCCTTGCAAGAAAAGCGAACTTAACCACCAGAATATGCTACGACTGAAGACTCCACTTGTAGCCTCTAAAGGGTACCCTTTATAACGTGGTTTCAAAATCGTCCTTTTCTCTGTAGATTCCAACAATATCATGACAGACTTCAACGCAATCGAAGAGGTGAAAATTATAGGAATGGTACGATCCAAACCAATCAACCACAGTGTTCTGGCTCGCGCGACGTCGAAAATGATCGACAGAAAGAGGTAGATATCAAGAACGAACGAAGGGCGTATCGAGAACACATGTTCACCGTAAGAGAGCAAGCAAAGCCCAATAGAAACGATGAAAACGAGAGCGGCATTAGGAAGAGAAGCTCGGGTTCGGTGGATAGAATCTGGAGAAGCTCTGGCCCATAGAACAAGCAACGCAAGCTGGAAGATTGAAAGACAAACAGTGGATGCCTATATTTGTTTTGCAAGATCAGCACTATAGCATCGCTTGGGGTGGAATTGAACAAAGGCTTTCACACTAATTTATATAGTTGCAGAGGACTGCGCACAACTTTCTTCTCATTCTTATACAACTGCAGTGTTCGAAACGGGAGGATTAAGATGAAGATAGCCAGAAGTGGGATTGATAGGATCGTCTCTTCGAAAAGTAGTGTGAAGTCAAAGCCGCCACGACAATTGCCTGCGTATGGACCAAACGAATTGTCCAATGAGGGAGAACATGATGATATTTCATTCATGCTTACAAGTAATTTCCACCGGATGACATCTGGTCGAACAGAGGAATGACAGGTCGATAGGTCTTTTCTATAACAACAGTTGCTGCCTATTTGCATAGTACCAAATCGACATGGTTCTCAACAGTAAGATTAGGTACACAGTAGTTTAACTACTGTGCCGCTCGGCGAGCCTGCTGCCAAGATTTGAAACATACGTAGTAGATGACACGTCGACAGATTGTTAGACGATTTGTCTATATCATTCTCATCGAGAACTTCGTAAAGCAGAGAGACCGAATGGTTGCACTTGTCACGCCTGCCAGCCGCCGTGTGACTAGGCCCGATTCGACAAAATCCACGAAACAAACACCAGGACCTTTAGAGCTTCTAGAAAATATCAAATTCACGTAGATATCTCGAAATTCAAATCAATGCTGTAGATTGGTTACAGTCCTCCCACTACGATCGGCACTACTGGCTATCTAGATGCGTCACGTCCCAGATCACAGAGCCTGAAACCACCCTATAAACAGCCCCCATCTCACTCGAGCTCTTCCTCTACTGGCGGCGAACGCTTAGCCCAGACCACCTTTGCCCAGAAGACCGTCTCTAATCTCTATCGTTCCGAGCACCGATAGACATGCTATCACGACGAATTTGGCTCCACGTTTGATATCTAGTTCTTTCAAGCTGAAGGCCGGATACGACGGATTCGACGGTTGAGACTCAGCAGGTTTGGTATTAGCGTTGGGCAAGTTTTGAGGGCTGTGGTCTTTGGTGGTGGTAGGATTAGTCTTGGGAGACGAGAAGTGCCGTTTGTGCGAGGCTATGAAGGCAGGATTGCGGTAATTGGCGAGCTAGGTTCTTGGTGATTGGTGCCTTGTTGTCCTTGGGGATGGTAGAAGACGCATGCTGGATATGAGTTGAATCAGGAGTTACAAGTACTGTCTATCGAGAAGGAGTAAGAAGAATTCCGTAAAACCATAAGTCGAAAAGTCCCAGGTGATATTATCAGGTAGGCAATTCGACGTAACTTTTACGATAGCGCAGCATAAACATGCAGATATAGATATGGGGTGTAGAATTGCGAGGGAATTGATGGGTCTCCTGCTGGGATCTCACAAATGAGTCACAAGATACGAGGTGGTATAGTGGAATGTGATTTGGTTTCAACGAAATTTCCACTGGAGAATTACCGTCACATCGCTTTATTGCTGAAACATCCTCGACAACAACACATGTCATGTGCTCTACGGTTATGTACCAGGCAAGGTAGCATTGAGCTTTGGATCAGTCTATCGAGGTTGTTAACAGGAGAACCCTACGCTAAAGAAACACCTGCAGATGTTTCTATACGATAGTTGTTGCAAGTAAGGATGTTGTAGAGCTTCCACGGCTGTTGGTCTCTTCGTGTGATCGACGATGAGCAAGTATTCGATGAGTTCCATCAATTTTGGTGACACCTTTGGGCCTGGCTACTTTTCGAGTTCCTGGCGCAAGGTACCTACTTTGATAAGATGTGTTTCCAGCTTGGTGTCTGGATGCTCAATGGTGATTGACTCGAGAATTTCAGTGAGGCTGAACTCTTTCTGATAATCTGAATTGTTGACAGGTGGGTCCAATGGGCCAATCAGACGTCGGATCTTGGCAATGCACCATGCTTCAGTAAGTCCTTCGACTATCTTGTCATTGGCCCCGAAAATGGGATATCGAGATAACCAGTGTGCCAACTTCTCGGTTAGCTGAGATCATGAAGGATGGCATACGACTAACCGTGACCCCGAGCGACCATACATCTGAAGAATGCCAACAACGCAGATCCCGCCATACCTCGGGGGCCCGAGTGGGAAGACTCTGGACGCGTATCTTGTTGGGGCCTTCCTACAACGCTGCAATAGTAAGCGCCGCCGGAAGGAGTTGGTCGAGCAAATACTCACCATTCCCTAAGTCGCCTACTTTGACTACCGGAGAAGGCCCGTTGATGCCGGATAGGAAAATATTGTTAGGATTGATATCTAATCGTTTAGCCATGTATGCGTTGCTAATAAGGGGCGGGCAACTGACCAGTATGCATTCCGTTATACTGCAATCTCATGAGTGCTAGTGCTGACAAGATCGGTTTGGCTATGATCTTAGGAAGGGCCGAGTTTTGTCGGAAATGGTCAGATCGTACCGTTCGTAGATCATGCTCCATCCATTCAAGGACCAAACACAGCGGATCTTTGATCGTCAATATATTCTCTACTTCTGCACTGTCTTCTTCGGGTCCAATGACATCGTCCAGACTTCGAATGTATTCACACGATGCAATAGCGGGGAGCCGATGGGTAAAAAGCTCGCGCTTCAAACCTGTTATCTTGGGACCCGTCTCCGTCTTTACCACGACTCTAGGTATAAGTGAGTAAATACATCATCCAAGCCATGCATTGAGCTATACAAGCCTGCTTTGGTAGATGAAACTGGTAAAACTTCGGCTTTGAAGACTGTTGAAGCCTTGAGCGCTTCCACCAGCCGATACGTTCCTGTTCGTGTTTTGAGGATTTGTCCGATAGTAAGCGCCGTTCTCGATTGGATTGTCGATGACTACACCTGCGCTGATCTTCCCTGCACCTCTCTGTCAAGAGGTGCGTGATGAGAGTTCGATCCCAATGGTGACGACAGGAGAAGGTTGATGGAAAACAAGATGCAGGAGAGATTTTCGCCCCATTGACAGAAGGAAATTGATATTGTGGCAGTAGAACGTGGAGAGAGGACATAAGACCTGAGTTTATATCGCGCCTCATACTGAATTCTTCGACTTTTTGTGCTCTAAGGATTCACCCATCCTTGTTGCTAGTGTTCCATTTCGCTGCATTGCCACTACAATCACTAGAAGAAATCGTAGTGCAATGAAAAGTATCGATTTGACTGAAAGGAGGGGAACGTAGAATTGGAAGTTCAGGTAATGGGTTACACTTCCTCAAATGTTTCAAGCGGCGGAATTTTAGCGGCATTACATGGAAATCACGAGAAGGACACAAGCTATGAGGTTATATCAATCTATTCTCTATGTAGGTCAGAGGGCGGGAGATGTGGAGATGGAATCTGGGAGGAAACCTAAGGCTGCCATTTGTAGCCGCGATAGCGCGATCCTCAGGCCCCGTCTTGAATCCCAATATCCCGATGACCACCCCCACTCCCCACGAGCAATCTCTGAAAGCCGAGATCGCTCGTCTCGAAACCCAACTCAGCAATGCCCGCGCTCCCTCCCCCACCCCGGCCCCCGCCCCCGCATCCCCCCTAACCCCACTCCACCCCCTCCTCCTCCTCTCCGACTCCGCCCTCCCCCTCGGCTCCTTCGCTTTCTCCAGCGGTTTAGAATCTTACCTCGCGCACCACCCACAGCAACCCCATCGGAGTAACCCTCTTCCCGCTTTTCTCTCGCTCTCCCTCCACTCCCTCGCTACGACAACGCTTCCCTACCTCCTCGCCGCCTACCGCACGCCCTTAGCCCTGTCTTCCCTCGATGCGGAACTAGACGCTTGTACGTTGTGTCCCGTGGCAAGAAGAGCAAGTGTAGCGCAGGGAAGAGCCCTGCTCACGCTTTGGGAGCGCGCGTTCCGCGGCACCACGGTGCCCGGGGCGGAGGAAGCGGTGGCGGCGTTGGAGGCGTTCGGTTCGGCTCTAAGGTCTGCGCCGGGGTCTGCAGTCGAGGATATAGAGGTAGAGGTGGTTAGTGGTCATTTCGCGCCTCTCTGGGCCGTCGTAACGCGCGCTATGGGGGTTTTAGAGCATGAATCCGCTTATACATTCTTGTTCAACCACGCCAAAGCGGTTGTGAGCGCAGGGGTGAGGAAGGGGGTAATGGGGCCCTATGCTGCGCAGGGGATTCTTGGTGGGGGGTGGTTGAAGGAGGAGGTGGAGAGGGGGTTGAAGGTTGGGGGGCGGATTGAGGTGGAGGACGCGGGGCAAGGGGTTCCGGGGGTGGATTTGTGGCTGGGGAGGCATGAGGTTATTTATTCGAGGATTTTCAACTCGTGAATAGAGACACTGGTGACGGGGAGGGGAGCGAGCTGGGGACTTGATCGGATGGAAGAAGGGGTGAGTTATGTCCGTGATGCTTGATCTATGTTGTATATTGACCACACGACAAGTGCATGCGGAGATCCAGAAGCAGAATGACAACCACTCTTGATAATCGTATATAAAAAGCCAGATTCCTGTAATCATAATGCCTCCAGTTTCTATACAACCTCGATTTCCTAAAGACCATCATCGCGCTCACAAGTGTCGCCCTTCCTGCCCCATACACCACCAAGGGTCCCGTCAGTCATTGCGGTTTAGCTAGAAGGTAAAGCCCCCCGGCAGAGTTTTGCCCATACTCCCGCCGCCGTATACATCTTAGATGAACACCTTCCAAGACCAGCCCACGTCCTCTATCCAGACGCCTTGCATCCAACATTAGAAAAGCACACTAAATATCAGAGTCACCGTTATAGCAAAAAGCATGTCGCGGGTATTCACCCCTGCCAATCCTACAGCGTTCTGCAGCATCCCTAGACTATTGCAATGCGGCTCCGAGCGTTGCCCGTAGCTGTAATGCATGCCATGACCTTCCAACGGACAAGCGAAACCCAACGCCGCTGGACAGCTCTGCACAAGATTATAACACAAATCGATGCAGGGCAGGACTTCCTTGTAGGGCCCCGCATTGATCTGTGCATCAATGATCCAGTTGCGCGACTGATTTGAGTACCAGCGATTTTGGTTCTCGTTACTAAACTCCGGGCCATTGCCGGTAGAGCCATTGATAAAGGGCGAGGCGACGGCGCGAGGTTGTAGGTAGGGTTTTCTTGAGGAAAAGTCCTCGCAGCGCGGAATCGCAACGGCACAAAGCCATTGCTTGTACGCACGATCACAATCATCACAGGTTCGCGCAAGGGAGTATTGTGCTGTGGAGGTGGTGTTGCAAGGAATCTGCTGGAGAGAGAAGGTGAAGTTCTTGTAGGCAGCCTGGGCGAAGTAGTCGTAGATGGCGGTGAGGTTGGTAACCTTTGGGTTGGAGGGAACGGCATAAGCGACTTGAGAGCAGAATGGGAGGTTGTATATGATTTGGCAATTATTATCTGTAAGATGGAGTTGTTGGTTAGATTGGAGCGGACTGGTATAGGAGAGGAGGGGCTAAAGCATACCAGATTTGGTGGTGAAGTTTAGGGGATTCCACACAGTACCCCCTCCGCCCACGACGCCACCCCCTGACGAGGTAGAATTGCCATCTATGCCGATGATGGCGTAATAAGCAGAAGTACCATTTAGATTCTTGAGGAAAAACTCCTGTTTCGGGAATCCATCACCTCTCTTTGTCATATCAGTGTCCACATTCGAGGCATTCTTCCCTTGCAGATTGCCTTGTATCTGGGCGTGGTTTTTAAGGCCACATACCGACCTATGAAGCCCGAGAACAGTTGGATCGTCTTGATTATACGCATACACGCTGAATCGAGGCGGACCGTTCATCCAAGCTTGGGACTCAACTTGGTACACAGGGTCTGATGTATTTGGATTTGAGAAAATAGAGGAGTAAAGCAAAGCCGAAGTAGTATCGCTGTCAATGACTGTGAAATTAAAGCTACTAGTGCCATTGCACGATGCATAAAGCGCATCGATAGAAGCTGTGAGTTCATAGTTGTAGTTGCCACTAAAACTCGAGCTCTGCGGCGCAGAGACTGAGAACCAGACATTACTTGTAGCGTCAAAAATAGTTTCACCGCATCCACCGTCAATAGAGACAACTCCGTCATTGGTATTATTATCGGGCTTCTGATTCGTCGGCTTTTTAGAGATGTAGAGCTCCAATGGCGGCGGAGCTACATTTGGGTTGGGTTCATTGGCATGAGGCTGATCACAGGTGTTCACACTGAGGTATATTCTTCGAGTATTTGTAGCGCTGTTTTGCCTCTTGGCCAATTCCACAACCTTCTCTTCATCATTGATATTCTCCGTCAGTTGCACGACCTGAGTATCGCGCTTGGAGATATTCGATGGAAGCCCCGGCGTCTGTGGCGAGAATGGTCCCCAGATCGTCTTATTCGGAAACGTCCAGTATTGAGTCTGACCTCCATTAATGTTACTCTTGCCAGGAGCATTGTTGCCCAGTTCTTGAATAGTAGCCTCTGCTCTCCCGATAATACTCCGGTCAATCCCGGCAAACTCCGGCGTATAATTTTCCCCTTCTAATCCATTCTCTGATGACGACGCATCGAACGGCTCTGACTGATGTAGAAGCTCCAGTAATCGAGGATGATTGTGGTCTTCATGCGCTATCGAGTCTGCGTTGGCTGCATAGGCAAGATGTGGATTAGAAAAGGCTAGGTAAAGTAGCAGAAGGACTAGAGAGGCGGCGAAGGAGGCGGCGAAGCGCGATTGAAGGGCGGTGAACTTGGGGAATAGCATTTAATAATGGAGTGAGAGTAGGCCCGCCTGCTCTTCCTTAATAGCTCTCCTGCTCAAAGAAGTGGAGGCCGGCCCCAAAGTCCTGTCCGGGAAGCCAGGGACAATGCCGTCACTGGTACTTAATGGATAGGGTATCGTCGCATGTTCTTCGTGAAGCAGGTCAGGAAGTGCAAAGCTCTCCCATAGGTTGTAAGGGCATTGAACGAATGTTGGGTACTACCTTGGGAGTATTCAGAGAGTTGTGGCGGTTGTTCGAGGCTGTGGGGCTGAAACCTGGTGAGAAAGATCCCGGCGCGGCTCCTTCCGTTCCATGTGGCCCTGGTGCTGAAGTCATGCTTCTTCAATCATCAACACCGGTGATGAAGATATGCCGTCCAGCGGCAGTACAAGGGAATGCGGTGATTATTGAAGTGACCCAAACACAGGTATGGATATTTCGGCAGGTTTGTCTTAGCTTGCTAAGACTTGCGATTGCAATGAGCGGACGACGACTTCTAGATGCAGCAGCCATATATAAGGCCTCCCGTGGTGTGGCTTCCAAGTATGTCACACTTCGCCGGCACCAATGGGAGAAGTATAGCAGAACCTCTTCTTTGGTCAAAGTCGTCAAGAATCAAACCGATAGAGTTACTCTCACTGTAAAGGCTGCATCGGCGCTTTCAGAGCGTTTCAACAGCCCTGGTCCCACATATTCTACTCAAACACCCCGTGGAAGTAGTTCTGATTATAAGAACTCCATACCGGGTCAAGAAAGCATTCAAGGAGTGGATAAAACACTTGTAAAGAAACAAGGCCTCGAGCAGGATCACTTCTATCAGAGATCAGAGGGAAACTCTACCGCTGATCCGCCACCAGAAGGCGAATTTGGCGTAAAGCAAGAGAAAGCTAAAAGATATCCCCTACTGGATGGGTCAATACCTCCCACGGATGCTGATAACAACGTGTTCCAACCACAAGATGTTTTCTCAAATGTGTCGCGAACAGAAACTCCGAAGAGCTCACTGTTTGAGGATAAGGCAAGTCACAATAACACCTTAGAGTCAGCTTCTTCCAATAGGACAAGCATACCTGATCTTGCTAAAGAAGTGGAACAATCGCCCGCGAATCGAGCCCCCGAGCTACAGCGACAAGCAGAAAAGCAAATTCCATCCGAATCTGCTGAGCCTGTAGCTGCAGCATCGTCTAAATTTAAAAGCGAGGTCCAGGGACAAGATATTTCCCACACACCTTCGCCAAAAACAAGTCAGTCGCTTTCGGGTCTCCCACGAGTCAAGCTTCCCAAGGTTAATGAGGACACACAAAATGGGGACGAGCTTTCGAACCATGGTCAAATCAACCAGGACGTCTTCTACTCGTCTATCCCCAAGGATCATGGACCCGTTATTCCTGAGGTACAAGCTGTACCGGAGCAAAAACAGCTTCCAGAAGATGTGTACTCTGAGATATTTCAAAGCCCAAGGGTGGCCAGAATGCTCAGTGCGAAGCCTAAGTTGGGCGAGATAGAGAAAGGGTCGGGCCTACATGTCCAACAAGCTACGACCGTTACAGAGCAGACTAAATCTCCGCAAGATCAGGACCAGGAATCGTTCAGTGAGCGGCGGCCAGGACAAGCGGGTTCGCCATCTGAGGCTCGTCATGAAAAATCCGAAGAATTAGAAACCCTCGAAAAGGCTCACGACGAGGAAATTCATCAACTGGCCATAGACATGGCGAAGGACTCGGAGAGCGGAGCTTTTGTACCTGCGGCAGTAAGCGTTCAGAAATCGCTTTGAATGGAGCATTGACTGATTGACTGACAGCCAGTTCCAGGCTCCATCAGAAATTGAGTCAAAGCCCATAAAAGCTCCATACGAGATGCATGAGTCGCGCGTCCCGTCATCGCGGTTTGGTCGAATTTGGCAATACGGGGGTCTGGCAACGTCAATGGCCTTTGGCGCCGTTGGCGAAAGTTTCCGTCGAGCTACTGGAACTGCCGATCATGCAAGCGGATCTCTGATGCTCAGCGCAGGTAATATGGAAAGACTTGTAGCGAAACTCTCAAGGATGAGAGGAGCTGCACTCAAGCTGGGTCAGATGATGAGCTTTCAGGGTCTGTCATGACACACAGCTCTTGAGATTTCGATGATGTTGACCTCTCATCTCAGATTCTAAAATGCCTCCTGCACCAATCAACGAAGTTTTGCAACGAGTCCAAGACAGCGCAGACTATATGCCCCCGTCACAGCGAAATAAAGTGCTTGCTAGCAATCTCGGCTCAGACTGGCGTGAGCTTTTCTCGTCCTTTGACGAAAAGCCCATGGCAGCAGCCTCGATAGGACAAGTTCACAGCGCTGTCTTAAAATCAACTGGCAGTCGAGTAGCAGTCAAAGTCCAATATCCGGGTGTAGCCAACTCGATCGACTCGGACTTGAGCAACCTTGCTATCCTCCTAACCGCCTCTCGCCTGTTACCAAAAGGTCTCTACCTCGACAAGACCATCGCAAACGCCCGCATCGAACTTGCCTGGGAATGCGACTATATCCGCGAAGCCGAATGCGGGAAACGATTTCAACGCCTCCTCCACGACCAAACCGACGTCTTCGTCGTCCCATCTATCCACGACTCCGCCTCCGGCCCCCAAGTCTTAACCATGGACTACATGGAAGGCATTGGCGTCATCAAAGCGCAAAAACTCACCCAGGACCAAAAAGACTGGATCGGCACCCAAATTCTCCGGCTCTGCCTACGCGAAATCACCGAGTTCAAGTTCATGCAAACAGACCCCAATTGGACAAATTTCCTCTTCAACCCCGCCACCCAAAAACTCGAACTCCTCGACTTCGGCGCCTCTCGCGATTTCCCAGACTCCTTCGTCGATCCCTACACCCGCGTCCTTCTCGCCGCCTCCCGCAACGACCGCCCCACCTGCCGCGCCCTCAGCATCCAGCTCGGCTACCTCACCGGCCACGAGTCAAAGGCCATGCTCAACGCACACATCTCGTCCATGCTGACGCTCGCCGAGCCGTTCATGGAGACTTCGCCTGAGGTGTACGATTTCCGGGATCAGACGATTACGGAGCGCGTGCGGGGGTTGATTCCGGTGATGGTGAGGGAGAGGCTGGCGCCGCCGCCCGAGGAGACGTATAGTTTGCATCGGAAGCTGAGTGGAGCCTTTTTATTGTGTGCGCGATTGGGGGCGAGGGTGAGGTGTCGGGGGATGTTTCGGGGGGCGATGGAGAGGGCGGGGGTTGTGTGAGGCTTGGGGGGATGTTGTAGCCGTAAGTAGCTCGCATTGAGGTTTGATGGGGTTACTAAGCATTGGTGTACACTATACGTGTATCACTAGCAGTCTCGCGTTTAAAAGACTCTTAATATCATTAAAAAACCTCTAGCTGGCTTCTCAATTGTTTCCAGATCTCTCAACCAGCAAATCCGGGGATATCATATTGCACCAAAACCGCTATACTACAAAATCCTCCAACCACGAAATCCCCCTCAGTCACTCTCATCGTCGCTCCCATACGCCACCAACGGCCCCGCCCCCTTCTCCACCGGCTTTGCCGCCATAAACCCCTTCCCATGATGCTGCGATGAATAACTCTGCAACACCGCCAGCGTCGACCGCGGTAATATGCCCCCATCATCATTACCAATAGCGCTCCCACTGTCCCCTTGCTCCACCCTCTCGTCCTCAATCAAATACCTCTCCTCCCCATCCTCTATCTGCATCGGAGTCCCTTCGTTCGTCAGAGCTGCTCTGCTCCTAGCGTACCACACCTCATCCGGCGCCTCGTAGCCCTCGAGTCCGAACCCGCTTTCTATCCTCTTTATCCTCTTGGCGTCTGGATCCCGGCCCTCGATCTCCCGTACAAATTCCTCGGGTAGCGCCCTCCGCACCGCTTCGGCAGCTTGCTCTTCGATCTTGCGCGCCTCGCGCTTCTGAGCCATGGGGTTTGGGTCCACGGTCGCCCAGCGCACGTTGAGCACCTCGCTGTGATCGAGCGCTTGGTGCGCCATGGCTTCTTTCGCGAACTGCGAGTTAGCTTCATTGGTGTAGGTTACAAAGGCCACGCCGCGGGAGGTGAGCACACGGATGCGGTCGATCTGGCCCCATTCCTGGAAATGCCGGGCGACGACTTCTTCGATGTCGTCGGTAACGTGGATGCGGCCGATGTAGAGAGTGCGGTTTTGGCGCATGAAGCTGCCTACGCCGCCCATGTCGTCACGGTAGTCGCTGTGCTTGTCCCTACCGAAGCAATCTACGTTCGGGTTGTAGAGGTCGTGCAGCCCTGGTAATCTATGTAGATACTCGCATTCGTGGCCCCGGGGACACAGACCTTTTGAAAAGAATAGACAGAAGTAGCTACCTGCGACTTTATCGCCGCGGGTATAACCAGAGTCTTTGGCGATGTTGCAGCGGCCTGGTGCGGCGGTTTTGGACAGGTACTTGTCTTCGCGGTCGCCGCCGGACCATTTGTTGTACCAGATATTGAAGATAGTGCCGGTTTGGGGAGGGGGCTCGGATTTCATGGTTGAAGGGTCGACTTGGGGGCGGGCGGGGCGGCGTTTACGGCGAATGATTTTCTTCGTCTTTTTCTCATCAGGTTTGGAGACTATATCGGTAGTGTTCGTTGAAGGTATGAGGGTTTGGGTAGTGTCTGTGGTTGTGAGGTCGGTACTTGTTGTGTCTGGAGCCTGGCTTTGGAGGGTGGGGTGAGGCGGGGGGTCAATTATAGAAGGCATGGCCAGTGGGATTGAGGATTCGACCTCCGTCATGCTTGTTGTTTGTTATATCGTTGTGTACTGGTTCAAAACTATGATAGAAAATTGAAGGTCAAGAAGTCGAGGTCCCCACAAAACGCTAAGCCCTATGAAGCCACTAGACCACTATAGGCGTTCCCAGCGTATCGCCTCTACGTCCGTCTGTAAGCCGTGGTCGATTCTATTCGTATAAAAACACTGCTATTGCCCCCAAGAACCAGTCGAGATGGTTAACATCACCGAGAAGATCAAGGAGTAGGTACCACCTCCACTACCACCTTGCTAAGCTTACAAAAAATCTAGGATTGAGGAGGAGATGGCGAGGACTCAAAGTGGGATACCTTTCCGTGTCTTTTGGTAACTGTTTGTTGATCAATTATAGAAAATAAGGCTACCAGTATGGGGATCTTAAACCGAATAGCAGTTTCAGCGGCTAACGTTTTAGAGATTATCATCTTGGATTGTTGAAAGGGTAGGGAAATCTCTCAATTTGACTATTCAGGCTTTCTTTATTCATACAAATCTCAGAAAGCTTGCCCGTCTTCGCGCTCAGCTGCTTGAACCCGTACCTGGCGCCGGATCAAGTGGCGGCGGAGCGGGCTTCGATGTCAGTAAAAGCGGTGATGCACGCATAGCACTTGTTGGCTTTCCCTCTGTTGGCAAATCCACATTTCTTTCAAAAATCACAAAGACTAAGAGCGAAGTCGCGGCTTACTCTTTCACTACCCTTACCGCTATTCCTGGTGTTCTTGAATATGGCGGTGCCGAGATTCAGGTTCTTGATTTGCCGGGAATTATAGAAGGTGCTTCAGAGGGAAAAGGAAGAGGAAGACAGGTAATTTCTGCCGCCAAGGTTCGAGCTTCTCTTCTATTATGCATCATGCTCCTAACAATATGACAAAGACAAGTGATCTGATCCTGATGATACTTGATGCAACGAAAAGGGCGGAGCAGAGAGCATTACTCGAAGGCGAGCTCGAAGCTGTTGGTATCCGGCTGAACAGAGAGCCACCGTACGGTTTCCTTAAGAAAGTAAATCTCTCTTTGTTTTTCTACTAACGGAATACTAGCAATATATACCTAAAGCAAAAGAAAGCAGGTGGCATGAAGATCACGTTTCAAGCAACCCCAAAAAACCTAGATGAGAAGATGCTCTACAACATTCTGAGGGATTACAAGATGCTTAATTGCGAAGTCCTTGTTCGAGATGAGGATGGTGGGAATTGGGTTTTCCTCGATGGAAATAAGCTAACGACTTACAGCTACCGTTGACGACTTTATCGATGTCATCATGAAGGATCATAGAAAATACATCAAGTGGTTCGTCTCTGTTTTGTTGACTGCACTCGGTATACGCTGATATCGATCTTCAGCTTGTACGTTTACAATAAGATTGACTCAGTCTCCCTCGATTTCCTCGATAAACTCGCTAGAGAACCGAACACAGTGGTCATGAGCTGTGAGCTGGATCTTGGCATTCAAGATGTGGTAGAGAGGTGTTGGCAAGAATTGCAGCTGATGAGGATCTATACCAAGCGGTAAGCTTTAGCCTTTCCATCTTTCTGAACGGCCAAGCTAATAAAGGAACAGAAAAGGGGAAGCGCCGGACTTCAACGAGGCTTTGATAGTTCGGAATCACTCGAGCATAGAAGAAGTGTGTGATCAAGTGCATCGCACGTTGAAAGAGACGTTCAAATACGCCATGGTGTGGGGAGCTAGCGCAAGGCATGTGCCCCAGAGAGTAGGGTTAAGCCATGTTGTTGCAGATGAGGACGTGGTGTCTATTGTTGCTAAATGAATAGATCGTTATATGTCCATAGCGTTTCATTTGATAGCTTTATGATCCCCCCACACAAGAGCCGTAATGAGCTCACGATTAATACTATCTGTCAGAGTCGTAACCGACTTGGATGTTTATTCACATCATTACCAACAATCCTTTCTCGATCCGAATCCTCCAGATATTCAATGGGAGGTAGCATGTTATCATCGTAGAACCGGTCGATCTTTGTGCATACCACAAGGTGGAGCTATCTCCGTAAAGCAGCATCAAAACACTCGCAACCCAACTGGTGCAAGCCCTAAAGTCTCCTCGCTAAACGCAAAGAAGGTTCGCGAAGGTTCCGTGGCCGCTCGCAGTTTTGCGTGCAGGGATCCCGCGTCACTCGTCACTCGCGTGGGGTTTCCAGTTTTCCCACATCTGACGTTGTACAGTCAACTACCTTCTTGACCGCAAGGTACGAGGAGGACTGATTCGACTGCGCTGCACCCAATTGATCGGGGTTTGCAACCAAGTTATGTTTGATGACCTGACGGCCTTTAATACGACAATCAGGTTCACTCTGCTTCAAACGCCCAACAAGAACATTACACAATCTCAGAGTCCCAACGGCCTCGAATTCACTAAAGCCTGGGCTCGCTTCCTCATCACCGTTCTTAGTGCTTTCCAGGTTATTCGGGCCTTGTACGGCTGAAGGAAAGCGTCACAAGCCTGGCTCTCGGGTCCCAAGTAATTCTTCGCTTTACTCGTATGCGTGACACCCCAAGACTTCTCGGCTTCCATACTCTTTCTTAAGCCCCAACATGGTGGCCGAAACAAAACTCTACGATGCGTTGAGCATCAAACCCGACGCCTCCCAGGATGAAATAAAGAAAGCATACCGGTAACTTATCCTCTCTCTACTCCCTCTTCCAACCAGCCCATCGCTAATGAAATATGCAGAAAAGCAGCACTAAAATCTCACCCCGACAAAAATCCCGATAACCCCAACGCGTCCGAGAAATTCAAAGAGGTATCTCAAGCCTACGAAATCCTCTCCGACCCTGAAAAACGCAAAATCTACGACCAATATGGCCTCGAATTCCTCTTGGGCGGTGGCCGAGAAGCCCCACCTCCCGGTTCTGGTGGAGCTAGTCCCGGCGGTAATCCTTTCGGCGGTATGCCTGGCGGTTTCGGAGGCATGGGCGGCATGGGAGGAGGCGGTGGCGGTACACGATCGTTCCATTTCTCGTCGGGTGGTGGAGGCTCAGGGTTCAGCTTCAGCAATCCGGAGAGCATATTCTCCGAGTTCTTCAAACAAGGTGGTGCAAGTATGGGCGATGACGATGACATTTTCTCGCAATTCTCCAGTGGGGGTGGAGGCAGAAGCAGTGGAGGAGCCTCGAGGAGATACCAAGAGGCGAATGGACATGGGAGACATCGGACCGTGACACCCGAGGCGACGATCGTGGAGAGACCGCTGCTGGTATCCTTGGAGGATTTGTACAAGGGTACGCAGAAGAAGATGAAGATTAAGCGAAAAACCTTCGATCAAATGACGGGAAAGCAAACGGTCCAAGACAAGATCCTAGACATGGAAATAAAGCCCGGCTACAAAGCCGGTACCAAAATAAAATTCAAGGGCGTCGGCGACCAAGAAGGCGACGGCGGAACCCAAGACCTCCACTTCATTATCACCGAGGTACCTCTACCCCCATAATATCCCAAACCAGCGCCCACACTAACCCCTTTGAACAGAAAGAACACCCCACCCTCAAACGCGTCGACGACAACATCATCGTCCCCATCGAGCTCGACCTCAAAGAAGCCCTCACGGGCTGGAAACGCACCGTCACCACCATCGACGGCAAACAACTGCCCGTCTCCGGCAGCGGGCCCACACCACCCGGCTACCGCGAAACGTTCCCGAATCTGGGCATGCCGAAGAGCAAGAAGCCGACGGAGAGAGGGGATTTGATTGTGGAGGTCAAGGTGAGGTTTCCGCAGAGCTTGACGCAGGCGCAGAAGGCGAAGCTGAGGGAGGCATTGTCGTGAGGGGAGGTGGGAGATGATTGGGTGGGGATGGGGGGGGGAGGATGTATGGCGTTGGTGATAGGAGTGTCTAATCGCTGGGGTTATAGGTATCTATTTAGTGCCCGGGAGAGGATTTCAAGGGAGGGTCATGAACCAGATTCTACGTGGGCGAACCCAAGCCGGTTCCTGCCCTATTTTTTCAGAACGCTATCTCAAGCACCTCGATACTCCATGCATCTATAGAGATATCCACCTCTTGCCCAATCTAGTTTTCTCACCCAGGGTGGGATCTTCCGCTTCCGGCATATTGCTGGCCTTCCTGAACTCATCTATTGCAACAGCATCTCATTCCCGAGTCTCATTGAACAAAAGTTCTGCGCAGAGATTATTACCGCCTACATACAGTAGCATGAAGGTTGGCCCGGCGGGGGAATCCATCACTTCCAGAATCCCAATACTTTTTCAGATTCAAGATCACCACGATTGATATGTTCGTTGCGAGCGTTACTGGAAACCCTGGAAATTATCTGCGGAATAGTTGGGAGGTTCTCCCGGGCTATGAGAGCGTGACTTGTCCATTCCTACGCGCGAGCGAATCTCTACGCCGGGGGTTTCTCCTGAGGATAAGACTTGCGAAAGACTCGAGGCAGGCCTCGTCGAGTAATTTGGAGATAACATGCAGAGGAGATTCTTGTGCTCGAGGCTAATTCTTCGTAAAAGGACAATGTGTACACGTACAGGCCTTGGTCAAGGCTCCTAGCCCTTCGATAAACAGCAGGGGTATTTGCAATATTCGATCAAAATCCTCCTAAGTAGCCCCTGCACTCAGTCACGCCAGCCTGAACCCAACCCTCACATTTTAGGCGTATACGCCTCCCTCAACCCACTCAGCCTCTTCACACTCTCCCCACCCCTGCCACCAGCCACCCCCAACCTCACTGGCGTCCCCCCAACCCTCCCCAACAGCCTCTGCGCCGCCGGTGTCAAGCCCTCCTTCCCCAACCTAGGACTGCTCGCGAACCGCGGCACTGGCGTCCTTAGTTCTGCTTCTTTCTTTACGCTCCGCTTTCCCTTGGCCACCTTCTCCACCATGCGATGGTGTAGCGCTTCGCGCTTGCTTCCTTCTTTGATGTTGAAGGGGTTGGGGGTCTTGTCTCCGCTGCCGAGCAGGGACGCGGAGCCCTCGATCGAGCCCCATGTGAGGGGCGGGGCGCCGAGTTCAGATGGGGTTGGGGAAGGAGCGGAGTCAACGAAGGCGTACCCGTTTATGCGAGGGGTTGCGGAGCCGGGGGCCCCGGCTTCGGAGGCGGTGGGGCGGGGGCGGCCGGCAAGGGCGTCCCCGACTGCGGAGAGGGACGGAGATGGTGGGGGGTCTGAGGAGGGGGTTGGTTCGGCGCGGAGGCGCGTGTTGTCGTAGACGACGGCTTTGGGAGGGGCGCGAGACGTTTCTTCGGCGGCTTGGTGGGTGGTTTGGGTGGAGTCTTCGACGGATCCAGGATCGAACATGAAATTGTTAGCCGGTTTATTAGTAGGCCAGGAGTCGGGCATGGCTTTGCGGGGGTCTTCAGTGTCGGAAGCCTTGATGAGTTGTTTTGAGGAGGAAGTATTCTGGGATTTGTTGGCAGCGAGAAGGGCTTCGCGTTTGCGGTGGGCGATTTGGCGGGGTGCGGGGATTTTGTTTCCCGCCCACATCCAGGCATATTTTTCTGCTTTTTTAAGGTTCTGCTTATCGAGGAGTTTGTAGAAAGATTCATTGTCTTCGCTGGTGTATTTTGTTTGAAAGGCGCTAAGGGACAAGCTTGTATCGACTTCTGGCTTTTCGGGCTTTATGGTGGAGTTTGAAGTCATTGAGGCGACAGACATGGGCGTGTCGCCTTGCCAGGCCTTGGGAGTTTCTCCGCTTCGCCCGTATAGACCCATCACGGGCGTCATGCTGGTTCCTCGTCTTCCTCGTAACCTTCGGCCGTCTGGTCCTGGTGTCATTACTTCGGTGAGCTTACGGCCTGCCGCAGCGATCCATTCGTGGTCTTGTGCTTCTAGTGCGTTGAGGTAGTCCTGCTGGGACTCTGTTTCTATCAAGCCAGGAAAAAAGTCTCGGGCTATAATATGTGAGATGGCGTCTGTATATTCATCTTCGTCCAGAACCTTTTGAGGACGCTTTATCCGTTTCGGACGCGGTGGTGGGGGCATCAGTGCTGTGTCAGAAGAGCGCTTGGCGAGCGCCTGAGACGTTGATATTGAGGCCATAACTGCCTTCGTACTCCAGAAGAATGGTTGGATGATGCCTGATGGGCTTTATCAGAACTGTTGGATGATCAAGTTCCTCGTCCTTTCAGTTTGATCTCGGATGTGAATGAACACTTGCTAGCGCCGGTGATAACTCAGCGAGAGTCCGGCTATGATAAGGCTGAAGGCTATGTAGCTCTGTGTACCGTACTTTAAGGTGTTGTATGTTTGTTTCAATGTCCTGAACTCCTCCTGTCTACTTGAATACTCTCCCGGTGCTTTGCTTTGTACTCCATGGAGGCAGAAGGAGACTTAGTGTGTCAGGATATGTCGCTCAATTTCATCCATCATACTCTATGGGGTATCTCGCATTGCGATAATGAGGAACATCGCTAAAGCTGCAGCAGCTGAATTTTCCACCCTGCTATAACCGACCGCAACGAAGAACTTTGGGTATCTCTAATCATTTAAATGTGGAACATGAATTCGTGACCTAAGCTCCCTACCCCAAATCGTACCATATGCACCCTCTCGTGCGAAAGTTGTAGACAAATGCATTCCTCGCCCCTCCTGCTTTTGCCTCCCTCGCCATCTCCCCTAATAACTCCTGTAAGTCAGCAAGATACTGCCTTTCCCCCGCCGGCGCATGCTGAATGAACTTCTTCCAGCTTTCCGGATCACTCAGTCTCGTCTCCCGTAATCCTTCAAAAATATCATCTTTGGTTTCGACGGCCGCGATGGGGCCGTCGAAGGCGGAGCGGAGTAGCTCTTGGGTGCGCGATTGGGCTTGAAGGTGTTAGCTGCTGCTTGCATACTTGGGTCGGGCACTCTATCTACCTTCTTCGATGACGGTGCGCCGGTTGACCTTTTTGCCGCGGTGGAGTGAGGTGAGGATGCGGACGTCGGGTTCGTGATCTGTTGAGACACCAGCGGTGGTGTCTTGGTGACTGGTTTGTCGTAGGAGACGAACCTTATCGTGGGTGCGGCCGTCTGCTCTATCTCGATCACGAATCTCGCTCTTAAGCCATGCAATAAGTTCAGAGTGACGAAGCTCAGTGTCCTCCTTTCGAATCGTACTTCTGACCTTAAATACGCCCTCCTGTTCATTGAGGTTAGCAATGTCAGTAGAAGCCCAGTGTGCAAAACCAAACAGAAAATGGACTTAAATGAGTGGACGAATAGCTGATCGAAACTATGCCAGTTGGAAAGAGTCTTCGAATAGATAGTTATTTGAATTCATGGTTATTCAACTGAAAAGAAAATCATGTGGAGAAAGAATTTCGTAAACAGACGTATCCAGATTGTGAGGAGCAAGCTATACGGACCTTAATAAGGATTATCCAGCTATGGACGTCTTTGCCGTCCTTGGAGGTCTGGTTGTAGTCGGCTGTTTGGTCTGGATCTGTATCCATTACAAGTTCGGCGCTAATGTCGTTGGCCCAGAGCTCCTGGGCTATTTTGACACCGGTCGTTCGGAGAATGTCAAGGTCGAAGCTGTCTATCAGAACGTCGCATCGCCTCAGCGTCCATGAGGCGTCAAATACATGTCTCTTCTTTGTCTTGGATTTAGCGACAGACTTGTGGTATTTGGTCATTGAGGTACAAAGCCCCTGCCAGCTTAAGTTGAAACCAACGGCATGACGATCGTCCTTAGCTGATTTCGGCCGATGCTCGTGTATGAGTCGATCATAGCGCCCTCCCGCAGCGAAGACATCTCGCTTCTTGTTGTCGTATAGACATTGGAAGAGTAAATTCCCTCGATAGAACTTTTCGTTGTAGCTACTCAAAGGATTGATGTAGATCTTGCGCTTCAAATTAAAGCGATCGAGATAAACAGTAACGGCATGCAAATGTGAGAATGTAGTCTCTAGGTCCGCAGTCTCCTGGAGGATTGATCGGAGTTTGGGAATCGCTTTATCAAAGGTGTCGCGGAAGTCGAATCGCATGAGTTCATCTAGCGAGGTTGCTGCGACAGCAATGGAAGGAGCTCGGAGCTCGTTTCTGATCTTATTCCAGTTCCATGGGCCAATGTTGAGCCTACTGATGGTTTCCTTGACCGGAGTTCTCTTCGTAGGATCAATGTTGCAGAATGTGAGGATAGCGTCGAGGAGTCTCGAGTGGTTGACATGGTAGCACATCTGGACCGTACCCATGCTTGGAAAGGCGTCGAGGACTTCGTCAATAACTTTGATCACCTCAGCTTCGCGGAGTGCAAGATCAAGGTTATCGTAGGAGATTATGTCGAAATCTACCTCACCGTGAGCTTTAGGATGACCTCCAGAATATGATTCCCGATAAACCTCGCCAAATGTAAAGGTCTTCCGCCCAGGATGAGGGCGTTTAGCAAGAGTCCGGGCATTAGGCAAAGTGAGGTCGTATGGTAGTTGCACCAAATTGGCACTTGAATCAAGCATCAGGACTGCGGCGTTCGCGTGGTTCGAATAATAGAACGAGTAGGGAGAGAGCAAATGCCTGCTAACCTCAATAGCACCATGACACCGGAAAACTGAAGCAAGCTTCTCCTTAACCATGTTTTGAAGAAGCAGATCTTCTGAGGTGAAGTTGGGGCCTACTGCTGCGTCGTAACTTTGATCTCTTAGGAAAGCCGCTGAATCTGACTGTGCTGTGCCCGCCTGTGAAAATATTGCAGATACAAGCTGTGAACGGAAGGATGATTTGGAATCACTCAGAAGGCGAAGCGCAGTCCGGATTAGGTCATCTTCAATCTGCACGGGAATCTGGCCTCCCCGAAGGAGCTCGGCGCTACCAGGCCGTTCAGCAGGCTTATGATTTACAAGTGACATGATAATGTCGCCTTGAGCTGATTTCTCCGGCTCCTCAAATACAGCGGGGAGTACATGCTCCTCCTCACGGAGTCGTGCCAGCGTCTGCACACGTTCCATTCCTGTCGACAGAGAAAAGCTCATCTCAAAGAGGATTATACCCAGTGAATACATCTAATTATCCGTTTGCTGTCAGTATGTAAAAAGTCTCTCGGGAATGGTTGCGGATAACTTACATCCGCCTTCTCGTTGTATTTTCCATGACCCGAGGATCGAACTTCAGGTGCCACATAAAGGGCAGTACCGACACTCTTGGTGAAACTGGCATAGAGGTCTTCTGCCCCTTTTGCTTTCACAGATGCTTGATAGTCGCCTGGCCTGGCAAGCCCAAAGTCACCGATCCGAACGTCTTTCGAGTTGTCAATAAAGACATTTTCCGGCTTCAGGTCTCGATGAACGATTGAGGCACTATGTATATGGGCGAGGCCTTCTAGTATCTGTCGGAACAATCTCCAGCACTCTTTGGCGTCATCCTGTAGACCTCCCCGGATCAGATCGCGAAGGGTCTAAAAGATTCGATGATATTAGTAAGATTTCGAATTAGCAATGCCGGCAAACCTTGCAACAAAGGTGCCAGTAAATGATGACCGACGAGCGAATGATCACATGACCTGCGCCGTGGAGTAGTTGTCCATCAGAGAGAAATCAATGTTAGAGGTTAGATATAGAGAGGTGACTACATGGAAAGGTCGTAAAAGAAATGCCAGATAATGACCGGAACCACAAACAAATGCAAGGAAATGAGCACATCGACATGTAGAAAGGGGGTTTGTTACCTGTCTCTCGCAGTACTCCATTTGGATATAGAGCGTAGTCTTCGTCGCCTGTCCGTGAGAGCTGGACCGTCTGCGAGCAACAGCAACGTTATCGCTTTCTTCTACTTCACCACCGTCGGAGTCATCCTCATCGACTGCCTCCGAGCTGATATCTTCTTCATCACTGCCATATCCGAATTGGATATTCGGGCCACTGGAACTGATGAAGTCTAGCGCTCCTGAACTCTTGCCAAAAACGACATCTAAGCCATCTGCAGGCGAACTTCCATTTGACGATGAGTCCGGTTCGCTCTCTGGAGGTCCCTCGTTTTCGATCCACGCGGTGAAATATCTGACAACATGAGGATGGTTGAGCTGGGACAGGAGAATAATTTCGCTAAGGACGTTATCCAAGGCAGCGGGAGAGCTTTGCCTGATCCGTTTGATCGCATAGAACCGACCGTCCAATTTGTTCCTGGCTTTGACGACCTCGCCGTACCCTCCACGGCCTAACCGCCCCGATTCTACGAAATCATTAGCGTACCTAGAAGAAGTATACCCAGCATGCATGGAGTCCCGTCGCTGGCGTGGCGCTTTGAAGGTTGACAAACTTGCTGACAGATCCTCTCGTGTAAGTGACTGAGAGACCTGGTCTTCTAGTATCGGATCGTCGTTGCGAAGAAACTCACTAGGGAGCAATTCGAATGATGATGGTCGCTTTTTGAAATCGGCTTTGAAGACTTTATCTAGCAATTCCCTTAGTGATCGTGACAGATCTAGAGTCTCTAGTAATGCGTTCGGTGATTGGTATAAGCTCTGAACCTCCAAGCCAAACATCATTTGCAGGAGGATTACACCCAAATCCCAGACATCTGTAGCAGCAACCGGCTTCCCCCCTGCGTAACTACTAACTTCAGGCGCATTCCAATAAGCCGAGGCAGCTGTCGAGTATGCTGCATTGGTGCGATTCTGCAGTAGATGCAGGTCTTGGTGATATCCTCCATCGGACAGCTTGACCACGGTAGTTCCCGTCTCCGTTTTCTCTAAGAGCACATTATTCAGATGCACGCCTGCATGAATGATTCCATTACGGTGATAGAATTCTAAGCCCTCAATGAGCTGGATTGCCCAAGCCCGAGTACTTCCAATGTTCAAAGCTCCCACGGTATCTAATAGATCGTGCATTGACCCTTTCTCGGCTAGTGCTGTGAGGACACTCACTTCCCAACTTACAGTCTTCGAACCATCTCCGGACCGCTGGATGCGGAAGTTAAGTGGCCTTGTGATGCCCGGATGAGCCGCTAAAAATAAATCAGGGCTGTGCACGGTAACGCGTTTCTAGTAAAGTCTTCGCCTTACTGGATCAATAGAGAAAGACGACAAGAAGAAGCCATTATGAGATGTACTATATTAACTTCGCGTGACACATATATAGCGCTCCTTGTAAAGGCAGGCTGGTAGCGTCTGGTTATAAGCCTAATGTTCCTCGAGCGTTCTCGAGGTCACTCAAATGCCATGCATCTGCCAAGGCACTACCAGACATCGAACATCAGACATTCAATCCCTCAACTCCTCAAACACTCATATCTCGGATACTAGAGAAATCAAACATACAACGTATCAAACTGTTCAAGCATCCAGGATAGCCAAGCCATTTTAAATGATTGGTAGATACCAATTATTAGGAGGAGGCTTATCAAACGGAAATGCGAAGAGACTGACGGTTGTAGAAATCAAAGGACACTAACCTAGGGTTTTGAGGCGGTCGAGCCTGGCTTCTAGGTTCTGAATATGCTTCTTCATGGATTCTTCGTTCTTCTGTAACTCTACATGACATTCTTTCAGCACAAGGAATGTTGGAGCCTGAGCGTCTTCGGGCGACTCATTCTCTTCACGGCGTACCCAAGGTTGGACCATAAAGACAGTAGAGACCGGTCCCTGCCTGTATTTGACCTTATTGTACACAGTACGAAGCATTATCACAGCACCATTTGGGGTCTTGACGGGAACAGACTGATCGAAGGATAGCGTTCCAGGGATGTCATCCTCATTGCTGACGTTATCTGTTGCGTTCAACGGCTTGCCCTTACGCTTGGCCAAACGTGTCTTTTCCTGTTCCATCATTTGTGCGAGTGCCTGTTCCTCTTCCTGACGAAGTTGAGCCTGCTCTTCCTGTCTTTCCTTTTCGACTTGCTCTGCTTTTTGAGCGTTGGCAGCGTCGTGAATGACACGCTCTTCGTCTAAAGTTGGCACGTCCTTCGATTTCAGTCCTGCAGGGGTTTGATCGAGGATGTCCTGCAGCAACGTAGCAATCTCAAATATCATCTCAGTGCCAATTAAAGACTTGGGCTTGGTGTGAATGACATTCTGAGCCTCGCTTTGGGTCTTCTGGTTTATGTTATCGCTGAAGCTCAGAAGGAGGTGTGGAAGTGTCTTTGGGTATGTTGCAGGTAGACGGACAGAGAGTTGGAGCGAGACATCTTCACCCCCGTCCAATGTTGGTTTGATGCGTATTTTGAAGGTTCGCTCTGGAGCTTTCTGTGTGAGAAAGATACGTTAGCTAAATCGCAAACGGACGCAAGCGCCTGATCATTTCGCACAGTTTCCGGCCAAATACTCAATCAATCAACTTTCAAGCAGTACATCTATTCAGCATCTTCTCAGGCTATCCAGTTGCCAAAGAATCCACAGGCTTTCCAGTTGTGAAAACCCTCAAACCCTTGCAGTAAATTGAAAACGCAGCTGGCAATCTTCTTCATACATATTTCACATAGAAATACTTTCACAAGATTTTATAATATAAGACCGCCGTAAAGTCAAATAGCCAGCTGGGAAGAACAGCAGTTGAATTTAGGAAATATAGAGCCACCCACATTCCAAGCACCTTTTCTGGCTTCCTCCTCATGAAACTCTTCCATGAAGATCGAAGCCAAGGCCTCAACCTCATCCTGCTGGATCTCTGCGTAATTGGTTGCGGGACTCATCTTTCCACAGTCTACATGGATATCTTGGCGGCGGAGACCAGGGTCTACCGTTGAAGGATAGATGCAGCCTAAGCTGCTCTCCCTCAGAAGAGAAAGACCCAATACATTTCAAAGTTACAGGTGCTGGGACAGGTGTTGATAACCATCTCCATTAAGTTTACCTTAGCTGAGTTCACGGCGCTTCAGTCATCTTCGGCTAATTAAGGTTCACAGAACGACAGGGAAGGCGCATTGGGGGATGCAGATGAAGTGTTCAATGTAAACAACACGCTCGCACCTCCTCATCATCACTCGATTATGTTTCTTTCGACCAGATACAATTAAGAAGTGTCAGCTGGCCGTTATGCTTGAGTGGCTCACCGGTGCGACGCGACAATACGAGCAAGATGACCTTCGGCAAAGTGCGTAGTATGCTTTGCAGTTGCACTCCCCCCAGACTGACGTTGACACAGATGATGGGAACTCGTACCTCGAAGAACCTCCTGAGACTCCAGCCCCACTGTTTGCAGTACGTGCCTTTAAGACTGCTATATTCGGTACCCCTCATCCCATCCAGGATGGCGACCTGAACAACGAAAAGCGGCCGGCGCAAGGCCGGGCTCTACAGGCCAAGGAACTTGTTCCGCAGCATCAACCACCCGACGGAACTGCACCTAGTCTTGGACATAACACTGAGCCCAATCACAAACCGAAGGTCGAACCATTAGCTTCCCCAGCGAAAGGCATACTTCTCACACCAGGTACTGCAGTGACTAAGAGAAAGACGGTGTCTTTTGGTGGGCTAGCAAGCAATACTGCAGATAAAACAAAGCGAAAGCTGGATGAGATCAATACGAATGATAATTTCTCAAAAGATGGTCAGCGGCTCCTGACGACTGAGACTCTACGCTCGGAGCCGAAGAACCAGAGTAGTCTCACAAAGATCCTGTTCAAGGCTCAGCTTGAGGCGTCGAAGAAAAGATTGAATAATGAAGCTGCTCAAGAAAAGAGTAGAGCAAGAGCGGTCTTACTCACAAGGAAGGATGGCTCAGAAGTTGGCACCACCAGCGAGGAAGAAGTATCTGATCCTGCTGGCGATACGACGGTCGATCTCAGCCAACCGTGTTCAAGATCTGGGCAACATTGGAAAGCCGAGTATGAGCTATACCACAAGAATTCAGCTCGCGAAATGAAGAAAATTATTAAGTACGGCCAGAATGCGAAGTCATACGCCTTGAAAAAAGACTTCGAAGCGACGAATCTCGGCGAAAAATTGAAACAGGAGTTATCCAAGCTTGCTGCTATGGAAGCAAAGGTTTCGAAGCTGGCAACACAATTAACGAATGCTCGACACAGTGGTTCTGATGGAGATGCTGATCAGATAAAGTTGATGAGCGACTTGGCGAAACAGACGGCTTTAGCAATCCGGTACAAGCAGAAGGCCGATGTGTACCGAAAAGCAATCGAAACAAACAACTCGGCTGATGTGCATGTTTCAAATCGGGACGAGAGCTATGTCGAGCTAAATGGTAATAAATTGTCATCAAAGCGTCTTGCAAAGACGATAGAACTCGATGAAGCACCTCCGGAGCTGGTTTCCCTTCGTACTGAGCTCGAAGCCCTCAGGGAGAAGGCCAAGTCCACCGAAGAAAAAGCAGCTAGGCTTGAAGCTGAAAACATGACTTTGAAGAGAAACCTTGCAAGGGTTAAAGAGGAGATGAACAGCTACGAAAAGCGACGGCTAACGAGGGAACAAAGACTCAAGAACAGAGAGACCAGACTACAGCAAGAGAAGCAAGAGTACGAAAGAAGGTTAGCGGAGACAATACACGAGTATCAGAGGCTTCTGCGCCGGCCTGGTGAGTGCTCGAAGGACTTAGGCGCTGAAATTCCTATATCAAAGCATAATGGCAGCAATGGCGATGCCATGAGACATCTTGACCTGGGATTTCGGGAGGAAGACGTCGTTCTGAAGCAAGTAGGACCCTCTGATGCCGGCTACAGGAATCCTACCTCAAAATCACTAAAGGGACAGGGAAACCAAAACAGTGCTTCTCCTAAACCTTGTACTGTACATGAAAGGCAGCTGCTTTCCTCACCGCGCGATATGGTGGTCGCTTCACCCAACGCGGCAAGGAGTGAAACCCCTGAGCTGCCTAAACAAGATCACAAGCAAACAGCACACATGTGCGATACGGATATGTGGATGATGGGAAGCCCTGAAAACGCAAGCCTTGATACATTGTCGTTCAAGGGGCTCGCACAAAGTTCGCATTTTGATTTGCTACGCAAAGAGACAAACCACGCACTGCAGGAACTCGACCAAAATTCGGTAACGGAACTGCCCATCAACAACCAAGTACCATTTCATCAGTTGGAGAACTCAGCCTACGACACCAGTTTCTCTCCAAGCTCACCCAAGATAGACTCTTCGGTCGTATCAGCTTTACCTTCCTGCGAGCCATCTATGTCGTCAGCGGTTCGGAGAATGCACGAGAGACGGCTGAATATCAGTTCCCCGCGCCCCTCGATCGTGAGCTTTGATAACAGTCCGCCACAGCAGGCGTCTTCCAGTTCAACCATTCAACCTGCCAATGCCTCAGACGGAAGGAACTCTCTGGTTGCTGGTCCCAGGGAGCAAATGTGTTCAAGCATAATGTCGTCAAGCACGCGGACCAGCCCCATGGCATCGGTTCGAAGGCATCCGGCATTGCCCCCGGATCGTGCTGCTGCGGCGAAAGCAAGGTTGCAGAGACGGAGCATGGAGAAGCAGAAATTGCGGGAGAGGAATAAGGAAAATGCTCGACCATAAGCTACAGCCGCACGTCATCGAGGCCAGTAGAGGGTAGTTCTCAGACAGTGTATGGAAGACAATGCGGATAAGCCCTTGTACATCCTTAGATCCTTACAAGTATCAATAGTCTCGAGTCATTACATACCTAGCTTTGCGATTGATTGTGCTTCAGCCTACAGCGGGTTTTTGGTCGATATTTTTAATTAGCTGCGGGAGAGTGTCAGATGCCGGCGCAGCATAGAACTACAAGCCCTGCCGCAAGTTTCAAATTCAAGGCTGACGGTCAGCCGTGGGACATGTCCAAGCTCCCGTTCAACGGTCGAGGGCGGTAAGGTGCTTAAGCCATGGCTCCTCTTGATTTGACCAAAGGCGAACCAGTAAATACCTTGACAACCCATGTTGGATCAGCAATTAAAATTCAAAATCAAGACCGAACCAAGTGCTATTTACGATGGAGTTGAGCGGGAAGCGGAGCACGCTGCGAAATACGCATTCTCGAGCTTGGAGTACTCGTACACCGGTCTTGAGTCATCTACCTTATGCGACGGAAAGCAAGTGAATTGTGTACACGCACGCTTTCGAGGCTGAGTGTTGTTGAGGTACGCCGTACTCCGTACATCCATCAGTTATCCGTCTGATACAGCAAATCAAGCATGATGCCTCCCAGACCGTGCAGGGGGGTCATCCTTCATTGGACAGCAATCTCTTAGGCGCTGCTGTCACCTCTCCCATGATCCCATCGGCTCACTGCACGCGGCATTTTCTAGCTATTTTCGCAAACATAGGCAATTTGGGGCGTGGCCTCAAATTCACCTGAGCCCGCCAATCCGAGACAGATCCTTCGATTCATTCCTTCCACAGGCTTCAGCCTCTCCTACTTGCCTCAATACGACATGTCTCCCCGACTCTCCTGTGGAAACCATTGCTCTTCCGCGGATCCGGATCTAGCCAACGTCTATGACCCTGAGATTAAGGATGCTTTCGCGATACCATAATGTACATTACACCTCCTTGATCGAGAACACCTCGTCAAGGCGGCGAGCTTTCGTCTTCATCTCGAAGCTTTTTGGGTTCGCTTTGTTCATAACAGTCATCACAATTTGTAGCTTCCTGCTCTACAAACCAACATTAGGACCGCATAGAGGACCGGAAATAAGTGTGCCCCATATACCCAAGGACTTCAGGACAGTGGGCCTCGTGTTCTATGGCAGGCGTTCAAGAGTCTCGATATTAGACTGTTATTTGAAGGTGAGACCCTTCAACAGCATCTTAGAGAAACTGAAGCTGACACTTTACTCTCCGTTGCAGCGAAATCTAAAAGAAAACGGTGGATCATTGGATGAAGTAATTTTTGTGGCGAGAACGAACGACGTCGAAGATTTGCAATGGCTGGACCAGCTAGTCACGACAACGCCCGGCTACTCAAGACATAATCTTACTGAACCTGGGGAGGACCCAAGCCTAGTCGACTATGGCAAGGTATGGGACATGGCCGAGAGAGGGACCATGTACATCAAGATCGACGACGACGTGGTACGAAGCTCCTACTTCGTCAGGCGACGAGGACTGACTTAATGAACCCTAGGTTTATATCGATAACTCTACAATCCCGCGCCTAATCGCCTCCAAAGCCGCTCACCCAGAGCATATCCTCACCTCCGCCAACGGCGTCAATAACCCGGCCCTCTCGTGGGTTCATTACCACCTAGGAGTCATCCGCCCTTACCTCCCAGAGCTCACTTCACCCACACATAACGCATCCACATGGCGCGCCTCCGAACTGCCTCTATGGACCGGTCCTCTGGGCTACGCCCTTCACCGCAAACCGTCGCCCCCCTATAAAAACCATCGCTGGCTGCCTCTAGGCCCAAAATATAACCTAGATGGCACACCGATAACCATCACATCCTACAGCGATCACATGGCTGGTTGGAACAACTGGGCAGTCGTGGCGCAAGAACACTATTCTTTCCTGGATAATTTGGAACGGGGGGAGGTGGAGAAATACCATTTTGGGATGTGGGATTATCAATACGAGCGAGTCAGTATTAATCTGGTTGCGGTATGGGGGGATGACGTGGTGGACAATTTACCCTTTCCAACCGACGATGAGAAATATTTGACACTCGATTTGACTAAGAAATTGGGGCGACGTGAGTCCATTCCACCTGTATCACTGCACCCACAGAGCTGTTACTGATAAGATGGAGTAGATGCGGTAATAGACGGCCACGCAGTAGCAGCCCACTACGCTTTCCGTGCACAGACTAAGAACGGAAAGGGGCTCGAGTGGACAGATGTGCTGGAGAGATATCGGGCGTATGCTCAAGAGAATGTTTGCTATACTTGAAGATGCGAGATACCCCTTGATTTACTTATGTTTAGATTGATATAGAACAGTATTTTGGAGATTGTGTCCAGCATCGACGGCTACAGGTGGGAGGAGTCATCTAGTTCTTGTGTACCAATGATAGCCAGATATGAAGCAAGCTTCCACCGGACCTCCACCCACAGTATGCACAGCACTCATACGACTGCTTCATTGATTCGTACTTCCCTTGACTGTCAACAGAAGTCCCTCGGGCTCTGGGAGTCCTCCCTTTTGAAAGCACCCATGACTGGCGATAATCTTACCCCCACAGGTACTACAGCACTCGTTAGAATGTGATCTCTAATGGACAAGTACAGCTGCTGTGCTATCGTGGAATTGCCCTTCTGTTGGCGGTGAAGGTTTCGCAAGCGGAAAGGCTGATGTTGAAACAATACGCTTGAAGGTGTTAGATATTTGAGGAGATGGTAAGATGTTGTTCATGGTGATTAGGAACCACAACCTTCCTGTTCCATTCCACACGAAATGAACAATGGGTTTGTGAAAAGCAGGGGTGATAAAGCAGGGGCCAGGCCTCGGTCATCAACACCGTCATCCGCTAAGATAAAGGGCTTCGCCTTCATCTTCTGACTTGTAACTACCACTACCTTACTTTACCAACACAACGAGATCATTGAAGGAACTTGACATTGATGTCAACACTAGAAACACATCTGCGAAGCTCTATTTAAACCTTCCTGGTTTCAAACTTCTTCATCAACCATCCAACCAATAACTCTACGACAGCGAGCTTCCTCCGCTAGAACCCTGGTCTTACCGGCGAGGTTGCCGCAGAGCACAATCCACGGGAGTCGACGATCTCAATACTTCCCTCTCTTGTGCAGACTACTCTACCCTTTCCCGTCATCCACTCTTTACCACGATCACCATGGCAGAACGAATCTTAATGAACGAGTACAAAGCTCTATCCCAGGAGAAGTGGGTCAACGTCGAGGTATGTTCACTGACTGTCCCTTGAGCGTAAGAATTGCATTTGCTGACTGCCCGTTTAGCTTAACAATGACAACGTCTTTGACTGGACCATCGCTCTCCTGATCATCAATCCAGATTCGTTGTACTACGGAGGCTATCTTAAGGGGAAGATGAAGTTTCCCAAGAACTATCCTTACTCGCCACCAGGTAAGCATATGTTGAAACCGCCCTCGTTTGATCCCCTGCTTATTAGAAAATCAGATTTCCGATTCACCCGGCCGCTGTACCATCCCAACATCTACAAAGATGGCAAACTCTGTATCTCCATCCTCCATGCTCCCGGCGACGACGAAATGTCTGGTGAGACCGCGGCGGAGCGCTGGTCACCTATACAGCGCTCCGAGTCTGTCCTCTTATCTATCATCTCTCTTCTCGATGACGCTGAATGCTCATCACCTGCAAACGTTGATGCAGGAGTCATGCTCCGTAAAGACCCAGACGCATACAAGCAGCGCGTCAAAGAGGACGTTGAAGTGTCAAAAAAGGACATACCCATGGGCTTTGTCATGCCTACCAGCGATGTCGCTCCCAAGAAAATCGAGAAAGAGGACGATAGGGATTTCTGGGTTGATAGTGATGGGGATGACGACTTCGGAGGGAGCGATACGGACGCCGAGAATTCGGAGGAAGCGGATGATGAATTACCAAACCGAGAGAGTGACAATGAGGATGACGAAATGCCTGACACTGAAGACGAGGACAAGGAGAATTAGGCCGGGAGCAATGAAGGCCCCTCAGCATCCTGATCAGTAAGATCTGGCCAGTCTACGAGGATATCGAGGCAGCAGTGATAACGGCACTACACAGCATCTTTCGTCATCATCATCATTCCACCCTACTCTTTAGCATCTCTTCTCATGCATAGCGTGCGACATAGCAGGGCGTTGGCGGTTTCACGAGCAAAGAAGACATGCATACTGCATCGGTTCTATCTGGCGTCATCCGGCTAACAGGATATTTGCGGATATCATGGCAGGAATTCCTTCCACAGGAGGGTTTCCTGCATACGTATGATTTCTTACAAGGAGCAAAGAAGATCTAATGGCATGTCTTTTCCGATTTTCAGGAAAGCCCGATAGTTCAGAGATAAGTAGCAAATATGTTCTCAACAGCTACCTCCTGTCAACGAAATTCCCAAAACTGCATTGATACCTGACTCTGCCCTATCACTATAACTTCTTTTGCTTGGATGCAGCCATATCTTTACATCTGACTGTCTTACGTATCACTCCCATACCGTGGGATTTGAGGAATATACTAGGCTACAGGTGAGAACCTCTCTACGTTGAATTGTTGAACGTGTGAGGCTCTGAAGAACATATTTGCATGGTTCCTAGATACCTTACCTTCCCTTATGTTCTGCGTCCCGTTGGAGCTGCAGAGACTAACGCAGAATGACGCGAGCCGCGGAGGGCGTTTGTAGGGCGTCGGCATTGTCGGCCATAAGCTGAGAGACACTCCACTATTGCCGTGGTACAACAAGAAAATTAGGTCTTTGTTTGTGCACAGCAAATATCACACGTAGAAACCATCGTCCTCCCTATCTATTTGGCCATCCGCATTTCTAAGTTTTTCTGCAAGCACTTCCTGCATATGAATTACGATTGGAGAAGCTGGGAAGCTTCGCCATGGCTGCAGAGCCCAGCCCCCTGGATGTTGAAGGTTTTTGCAGCATTACTACTAGCCATTCGCATGATGAGGCTGTCGCCTGGTTGAAGGTATAGACGAAGACCCCAGAGATATAAGGATCTGGCTGATTTGATGATCCCATTGTAGGCTTACGATAACGATGTAAACCGCGCCATCAATGCCTTTTTCGAGGATCCGGATGCTCTGCAAAAACAAGTGCGGGCGAACTTTGATGGTGCGGAGGATGTATTAGACTGACTTGGATCTCCATACTTAGGCGAGCCACAACACTTGGGATGAGAGCCAATTCCACACAGACAGAACCGACAATGCTCAGCAGAGCCAGAACCAGCCGCGTGAGTTCCCTTAATGGACTTCTAGGAAACATGAAGCGTAGACGGCCGTCTTCTAGGGCAAGATCCGGTGTAGCAAGATGGTGAGGCTAATTCATCTCCCTACCACAGCATTCACCGTCCATGCTCAAGACAACCTCAACCCAAATGTCTTCGCTGATAACGCAAGCGCACCTTCAAGACCACCAACCAGAAATAGCAATAGGAGGACCGACCTATCAGGGGAACTCGACATAGGTGAGATCTCTACACGGATATACTTCACCCATATCAGGTCTGATCTGGGTAGCAGGGTCCAACAGGCAGCTCACTCTAGCCGAGCGCGAACAAGCGGAGGTAGAGCGAGCAATGGCAATGTCGATAGACCAAGGCCAGGTAACCGGTGTCACCGATGCCGCGGATTCCGGTTTCAGGGTTGCAACGCGCGAGTATTACGATAACAAGCAATGGGCAATGACATACCCAGCGGCTAACGCACAAGAAGTTCTGCTGAATCCGGTGCCTGCGGATCGCAAGCGTGGCCCTAACACACCGGCATTCCTGAAACCATGTCCTGCAGAGCACCGCTTACCAGCTCTCGTTAAAATCTTGCATGCGATTCCGCTATCGCGAGAAGCATTACTCAACAGAGACTACACCTTGCCAGAGTATGGGCATGATCCAGAGTGGTGGGATGGCGTACCAATAAAAATCTCAAAGATCGTCGATATATCTCCAGAAGGCCAATACAACGATAGGCAAGAAATAATCCACGAAGCGCAGCGCTTGATGGCTTTCCTTGAGAAGACCGATCGGGCTTACGGAAGCGCAGATGTGCTGGCGAATTTGGATGGTATCCGAGGATCTCGGAAATCTAACATCATCACTAATTTCCTAGAACAATGGAGAGCAGCGACGTGGCGTGTTGACCCCAATGCTGCCCTGCTAGATATCTTTAAGAACGAAGGGACAAGATTGAGCCATTACGGCGACGAAGTAGCCGAGAATCCAGTATTCTATACACTTCAAATCAGCGTTGATGGAGATATTGCAGACATTGGGCTATCACTATATGAAGCCTTCGATGATATCTTGTGGAATGGTAATGGCGACAACGACTTTGAAGAGGTGTTCCTACAAACGGTTGGCGATGTTTTCATTTTAGAGGTATCACGGCAGCATGACGTGAAAGCAGGACTTGGGATCGATATCCCAGCCGTATGGTATTCGGATAGATATTTGCCGTCTTCAGGAGAGCAAGCCAGAGCAATGCAAACTGGGAAAGCGGCCGCAAAGAGAGAAATTGATAATATCGATCAGACTATGGCCAAGCTATCGACTTACACACCCTCTAAGGCGGGATCAACCCCTATCAACGGCAGCCGTATACTCGAAGCTGCAACAGCGTATTTCCAAAAGACTGTATCGACTAAGAGTACTATGGGCAAGACTAACGGCACATCTGAGACCCTTCCCCAAACATCGGGATCAGATCTGGAAGAATATACTGCAATAGCGCAAGAACTGGAGGCTATAGCAAACAGAGTAGAACAGAAGCTCAAGGGTACGTGCCGTTTCCCCTCCTACTTCCTGATAAGACTGACAGGCTTCGGCAGCTCTGGAAGAGTCGAAAGCAAAGGCTCGGGAGAAGCTCCTTGAGTTTTCTAAGCTCTACACTGCTCCATCCAACAATCCCGAGGAACCGCCTCATCATAAGTACAGGCTTTCCGGCGTCTGTGCTACACCGCATATTGTATATGTCCTCGAAAAGACAAAGCCAGATGATGAGGATGATATGCTCAGCACCGAAGCTGAGGATTGGCAATGGTGGAAGCTTGGCTATGATCGTGGGGAGTGGGAGCCAGTGTCACGAATGGTGAGTCTAACCCACATACTACCTTGTGGTCTGCGTAACCCAGGAAAATTGTTTTTTTCGATTCGCTAACCTTGCATTGATATATGCAGAAAGTGCAGGAGTTTGAGGTTTTGGCAGCAGCGAAAGACCAATGCCACACCGCACTACTTGTCTACGCAAGCGAGCGAGCGTTGTCGTTCACTCCCAAAAGCCTGCCCTCACAACTTCAGGTATGCCTATAGCTTCAGCTGTTCGACCAGTGGGCACTAACGTCCCGTTAGAACTTTGTTCGAGCAGATAATCTCAGCTTTGCTGCAGAGCTTGACGCATCCGCCTCACCTAAACCAACCTCGCCGGCGAAACGCAAAGCCGATGATGAAGATGACGACGACTTGGGCTTGAAGCTATATCGCTCACCAACACAAGGCAATCCGTCCGAGACTTCGCAGGCAACGGATACTGTGGACCCAACCCTGCCTACGTACGCCAGCAACGCATCCCCGCCAAACTCTGTAAGACCGATGACAGAAATTAATAAGCGCAAAGTAGCTAGTTACGACGATGTTATACCTACTAGTCTCCAAGCTACAGAGCCGACCATCGACCCAAGTTCCATGGTTTTGGTTGACTACGAGGACGGGCAGGAGATGCAGGATAGAGGTGGTAGAATGGGGTTGCTGCAGAGCGGTAAAGATGAAGAAGGGTACGCCTTAGGAGACTACGTTCCCGAGATTTCAATGGAGGATCGGGAGGATGAAGACGTTGAGGAAATCTCGCACGTTGAATTTACCCGTAAAATAGATGGCTGAGAGATACACTTGTACAATACTCGGGATCAAGGTCGTTTCAGAGCTGAGACAGGACTCGGAGAGAAGGCAGCTTACTACAAGGTAAGTGGTTATCGTTGATATCTAATCATAATGGGTTCGAACCTTCACAATGCACCACTAGACCGTCATATTAGTGCCATCAAGGTCCAACCCCGATTCGACGAATCACTGACGACAGACAGTCTGAATCAGCGGTTCCTTTTTCCCTCCCAAGTGTTTCCGAATGGTGACCAAGTGAAGTCAAAGCCGTCAGGGAAGACCAAAACCAAAACGCCCTCAAACCCCCCCCCCCCCCCTCCCTTCCCCACCGCTCCCATCTCCTACCCCACCCCCCCCCGTAAACCTTCTTTCCAATCACATCCGATCCCGCATCCCCAACCCCATCCGAACCTTCCGTGGCGAACCACATCGCATCACCAAGCTCTTCTTGTCGAGCCCGCGCGCGGTCTCCTTGTTCTGGCTACCTGGTGGGCTGGGTAGATCTCGTTTTCGCTGGTTTAGGGTGGGATGGGAGCGGTTGTCGGAGGGATGTGTATGTTGCGAGTTGCGAGTTGGGGGGACGGTGGAACGGGGGAGGGGGCAATCGAGGACGAAGGGAGGGGGTTGTTAACTGATTACGAACCTCAAGATTTCGACATTCACAAACCCACTTTGCAGATAACTGAGAGATTCCGTCAGAGACAACAATGACTCAGGAGGAACCAAGAGTTCTCTATCCCCAGCGTGCCGACCCCCATGGCGAAAGATCCTTACGCCGCAGAGGCCTGGAATTCCATCATGCAATTTTGCTCTTATACTTGTGGGGTTTCGGCGGGTAGTGTGATGGTGTTTTTGAGCATGATGTTGAGGCGAGATGGATTTTATGAAGTTTATGAATTCGATGGGATTGGAGGGGTGAGGTGGGGTGGTGGTGGATCAATGGAAGTGCAGCTCTTTGACTGATTCAGCAAAGGTGGAGTGGTTGTTGAGATATCTTTACAGCTTATCCTGCGGGTCGATACTTTGTCAGATGTGGGCAGATGTATGGGCGTGACCGGGTGTTTGGCATGGGAAGGTGAACCTCTGGCGTTGTGAGAATAGCTGATATCTATGTCTTGTAGTGCGTGGTATCGATCAATTCCTTTACGGGTGTTGGTTTGAATTTGGCGTGCGAAGACCTTGTTGAGCTAAGGAAAAGGGGTAATATAAGCAGAAAGGAGCACGAGAAAAATGTGCGCAGCAAGACAAATAGCGAAAGAAATGGCGGGGTACATATTAGGAGGGTTTCGCCTATGGGTTTTTCTTCTGTCATGTAGGATGGAGTACTTTTACTGTCTTCGTAAAGATCTGGATAGTGGCGTATAAATGCTGGTTATATCAATTTATTTCTTATGAACATAGAAGTTGAAAGTTCATAAATCGGTCGCAGTCCGACTTTCTTGCTAATGAGAGGATTTCCAACCGACGTGACTATGAACTCACTGTTGGCGATGTTGGATCCTCACTCATGGACCAGGCCTTTGATGGATGTTATCCGACATTCAAGCTTAGAGCCTCTTCGACTAGTTCGAAATTTGGTTACTTGCATCTGTTCTTTTTGGCCTTTGCAAAGAAGGAGCACTGCGTTGTTTCTCTTCTACATTTGAGTGTTTTGCTAATAAACAAGTCTGATAGAAATTGGGAACACCTTGGAGCTTTGGGATTTGAAAGGAGCTGATCCGAGGGATCCTATGTATTCTTCTGCCAGATTGGACCACTCAACGATATATACAATGGTCCGAGTAGTTAGGTATAAAAGCATGGATATAGGGCAGCATTGAACTACAAATCTAGCCCTTCACCAGTACTGAATGATTCGCGGTCCAGTCTATCGCTGGACCAATACGACGGTAATAATCGGCAGTAAGGAATTTTCGAGTACGACTGGCATTGAATAAACTCTGACTCTCAACGAGAATGAAATTTGACTTAATGGGTGTGTGATAATAGTTATCTCAGTCTATGGATTCTCATATCAATAGTGACACTAGCTTGAATGTATGAGCGTGTACGTACGGAGTAGGTAGATTGTAGCTCAGTGTATGTGAGGTAGGTACTTACATTGTAGGTAGGTCGACGGTAGGGCTAAGGTAGGGCTGCCGGAATCATCACGTGATAGATGTGTGATTGATAATACCTTAAAATTATGATTGGAGACTGACAGAAAGGCAGGTACGGAATAGATAGATACCCAGCCCGCACACCACCAACTGCGCCCCACCTCGTTTTTCTTCTGTTGCCAAACACTCCACTGTTTAACGCCATGTATCCCTAACAGTGTGGGCCTTCCTGCCATTCTTCTAAGAGTGTCCGGCATGTGGTTCGCCCTTGGAGCCCAGGCTATTCTCTCCTCGCCTGGCTTCCAGTATGATCTGACCCAGCCGGATTATCTGCGGGCAACAGCCAAAGGGGAGAAGAAGCACATGCTCTGTGGCAACAACGAAGGATGGGGTCCAATAAGCCCGTTCAGATACGACTTTACACCCTGCTTCCTTGACGTATGGATCTCGACTGTGGCAGTTTGGGGCATCGTGTTGGGCGCGGCGGCCGTATGGTTCTTGATGAAGAGGAGAACGCCCTCTCCTGTTGGCAAGAATTGGCACTTTTACACGAAGCTATCGATCATTGCAGCGCTCATCATCGCCACTGCACTTCAAGCTTGTTTGCAGATTGAAGCCTTTCCTGGGGTTTGGTTTGGAGACTTTCGATTTTGGACTACCATCCTCACGCTATGCTCGCTCGCTATTATAGGTACCGTGCAATACATCGAGCATTGGCGCAGTCGGCAGCCAAATGGCGTGGTGCTCTTCTACTGGCTGTTCCTACTGATAGCTTACGGTGTGAAGCTAAGATCTCTCATCTCCCAACAAGCCTTCCACACAAGATTACCATTTTTTATCACATTCTGCATCTCTTTTGGGCTGGCAACGCTCGAATTCGCATTGGAATACCTTGTTCCGAAGAAACAGTCTGCCTACGACGCTCTTGGGGACGAAGATGAGTGCCCCATCGAGTATGCAGATGTTTTTAGTATCCTTACCTTCGGCTGGATGACCCCTATGATGAAGTTTGGGTACAAGCAATTTCTGACGCAAGACGATCTTTGGAATCTAAGAAAACGAGATACAACAAGGGTGACTGGTCAAATTTTGGAGGAAGCTTGGGCCGCCGAGCTAGAGAAGAAACACCCTTCGCTGTGGATAGCTATGTTTCGAGGGTTCGGAGGGCCATATTTCCGAGCTATGATAATTAAAACCGTCAGTGATGCGTTGGCATTCGTACAACCACAGTTGCTGCGATTATTGATCAATTTTGTCGACTCGCGCCGCAGCGGTCATCCGAATCCTCAACCTGCCATAAGGGGCGCTGCCATAGCACTAGCCATGTTTACCGTCTCACTCTCCCAGACCGTCTGTCTTCACCAATACTTCCAGCGAGCCTTTGAAACAGGCATGAGGGTCAAGTCAGCGTTGACGGCGATGATCTATTCAAAGTCTATGAGATTGTCCAACGAAGGGCGAGCCGCTAAGTCGACTGGGGATATTGTCAACTACATGGCTGTGGATACACAACGTCTCCAAGACTTGACACAGTATGGTCAAATGCTTTGGTCCGCGCCCTTCCAAATAATACTGTGCATGGCATCATTATATCAATTGGTTGGTATCAGCATGCTGGCAGGCGTGGCAGCTATGATCGTTATGATACCTGTAAACGGTTTCATTGCCAGAATTATGAAAACATTACAGAAAGAGCAGATGAAAAATAAAGATACTAGAATACGGTTAACGACCGAGATCCTCAACAACATGAAGAGTATCAAGCTATTTGCCTGGGGTCAAGCTTTCATGAGCAAGCTCAATTACATCCGCAATGATCAGGAGCTAAAAACCCTTCGCAAGATTGGTGCCTCCCAAGCCTTTGCCAACTTCACCTGGTCCACAACCCCATTCCTAGTTTCTTGTTCTACCTTTACTGTTTTTGTCCTTACCAAAGACCGGCCCTTGACAACGGAAATTGTCTTTCCAGCTTTGACACTCTTTAACCTGCTGACTTTCCCACTGGCAATACTGCCGATGGTCATCACTTCAATAATCGAGGCAACTGTCGCTGTGGGACGTCTGACAAGTTTCTTTACTGCTGAAGAGCTCCAGGACGATGCTGTCATAAGAAAGGCTCCCGCACCTAACAGGGGGGACGAATCGGTCCGCGTTCGTGACGCGAGTTTTACTTGGGATCGGAATGAGAGTAGGAAATGTTTGAAAAACATCAATTTCACTGCCCACAAAGGAGAGCTGAGCTGCGTGGTAGGACGTGTCGGATCTGGAAAATCCTCGTTCTTGCAGACTATTCTCGGAGACATTTGGAAGCTCCATGGCGAAGTTGTGGTCTATGGGAAAACTGCATATGTGGCGCAGCAAGCTTGGGTCATGAATGCCAGTGTGAAAGAGAACATTGTCTTCGGTCATCGTTGGGACCCTCAGTTTTACGATCTTACCATAAAGGCTTGTGCACTACTGGAAGATTTTAAGACACTCCCAGATGGTGACCGGACTGAAGTCGGAGAGCGAGGGATTTCCCTGTCAGGAGGACAAAAGGCGCGGCTGACATTAGCGAGAGCTGTGTATGCTCGGGCTGATATTTATCTGCTCGATGATTGTCTGTCGGCTGTAGACCAGCATGTCGGAAGGCATCTCATTGACAATGTTCTTGGTCCGAAGGGTCTCCTAGCTGGAAAGACAAGAATATTGGCCACGAACTCGATACCAGTTCTTCTGGAAGCGGATTTCATTGCGTTACTCCGAGATGGATCGATATTAGAGAGAGGCACTTACGAGCAGCTCATGGCCATGAAAGGGGAAGTTTCTAATCTGATCAGAACCGCAAACAATGAAGAAGGAGAAGAAGTGTCGACTCCCAGCGAAGAAAACAGCAACGACGCAAGTAGCCCAGGCAGTGAGGAATCGACGACCGTCATTGGTACGGGCAATTCTGAAGAGGAGGCAGACGAAGCACAGGAAGGTATCGGACAACTCGCTCCAATCCGACCCGGAGGGGTTGGCACTGTTCGCAAGTTGAGCGACACTACTCTGAGACGTGCTAGCACAAATTCGTTCAAGGGACCTCGTGGCAAGATCATCGACGAAGAAGGAGCAGGTACCAAGTCCAAGCAAAGCAAGGAATTCTCCGAACAGGGGAAAGTCAAGTGGAGTGTTTACGGAGAATACGCCAAGACAAGTAATCTTGTTGCGGTCGGCATCTACCTGTTTACCTTACTTGGGGCGCAAACCGCTCAAATAGGAGGCAGTCTTTGGTTGAAAAATTGGTCCGAGATCAACCAAGAGTATGGCAGCAACCCCGAGGTTGGTAAATACATCGGGGTTTATTTTGCCTTTGGTATAGGTGGGGCTGGCCTTGTGGTGGTACAGACTCTGATCTTGTGGATATTTTGCTCCATTGAGGTACGTGCATGCTGCGGTGTCTGCTGTCTGCTCTGCTGTCAGATGTCTGTCGGCATTGGCGACTCGGGCCGGAAACGCTAACATGTAGGATGATTCCACATTCCACAGGCCTCACGCAAGCTGCACGAACGCATGGCGTATGCGATCTTCAGAGCACCAATGCGCTTCTTCGAAACTACTCCCGCGGGACGGATTTTGAACAGATTCTCAAGGTTCGTCTTCGCCATTACTGCACGCAATCTGATGCGGAGCTCTGGCTGTGCATGGTAGCACTAGTGCAACGCTAGAAGCCGTTACGTGCCGGGCTGATTTTTGTGGTTGGGTAGCGATATCTATCGAGTCGATGAGGTTTTGGCAAGAACGTTCAATATGGTAGCAACATTCCAGCGCAGATACCCACAAGTAGCATGCTAACTATGTCCTAGCTTTTTGTCAACAGCGCCCGTGCACTGTACACTCTCGTCCTTATTGTTGCATCCACACCTTGGTTTGCTTTACTGATCCTGCCCCTGGGAGCAGTCTATCTTTATATCCAGCGCTATTACCTACGAAGCTCTAGGGAACTGAAGCGCCTCGACAGCATCAGTAAAAGCCCGATATATGCGCATTTTCAAGAGTCCCTGGGTGGTATCACAACCATTCGTGCATACCGCCAACAGCAACGGTTTGCTTTGGAAAATGAATGGCGAGTGGACGCCAACCTGCGGGCTTACTTTCCATCGATCAATGCAAACCGATGGTTGGCAGTCCGTCTTGAATTTATCGGGTCCTTCATTATCCTTGCCGCAGCAGCATTTGCGGTCATCTCCGTTTCCACGGGTAGCGGGCTTTCGGCAGGCATGGTAGGACTGGCTATGTCGTACGCTCTACAAATCACACAAAGCTTGAATTGGATCGTCCGTCAAACGGTTGAGGTTGAGACGAATATTGTTTCGGTTGAACGTGTCTTGGAATATGCCCGATTACCGAGTGAAGCTCCCGAAATCGTCTCCAAGAATAGGCCCAAGATTAGTTGGCCTTCGCAAGGTGCAGTGGATTTCAACAATTATTCAACGCGGTATAGATCTGGCTTGGATCTAGTGTTAAAGAATATCAACTTAAACATCAAAGCACACGAGAAAATTGGCGTAGTCGGTCGTACAGGAGCCGGCAAGTCGTCTTTAACGTTAGCTCTGTTCAGGATTATTGAGCCCGTCACTGGTAACATATCAATCGACAACCTCAATACCTCAACGGTCGGTTTGCTCGATGTGCGACGAAGGCTTGCCATCATACCGCAGGATGCAGCACTTTTCGAAGGGAGCGTTCGAGACAATCTTGATCCTGGCCATGTCCATGACGACACAGAGTTGTGGAGTGTGTTAGGTAGGCGTCAATCATGAGTGGATGGTTTCCTATTTTCAAGGTGTACTGACACTACGGACGACAGATCACGCACGATTAAAAGAACATATCTTGACCATGTCAGGTGGCCTGGAAGCTCGAATGCATGAAGGAGGTTTGTCGAATCCGTTTCCAGACACATATGCATATTCGATTATCCGAGCTAATGTGATGCATACTGTAGGGTCTAATCTCAGCCAAGGGCAACGGCAGCTTGTCTCATTAGCTCGCGCATTACTACGACCGACTAATATCTTGGTACTCGACGAAGCCACAGTAAGTCTGTATCACATATCTGAAATATCTGTCGCTTACATTCACGCTCAGGCTGCCGTAGACGTTGAGACCGACGCAATGCTGCAAACTACCCTAAGGAGCAATATGTTCAAGGATCGCACAATAATCACAATCGCACATCGTATCAACACAATTCTAGACTCTGATCGTATCATTGTTCTCGATCACGGCACTGTCGCAGAATTTGATACTCCCTCCGCGCTGGTTCAAAGAAAGGGTCTTTTCTACGATCTTGTCAAGGAATCCGGCTTACTTGACAGCGTTGAGTTATGAAACCTGTGTATTGCAGTTCTCTTAAGGGCGTCATGCATTAGAGCATTGTGTTTTGTGTAGCTTGATTGTGCCTACATAGAGCGCTTGTTTCGGCCATTCATGCAGTCAGAACTGCCGTGGAACACCAGTCTCGGAGGTTTGAAATAAAGGCCATGTGCATAAGCTTCCGTCTACTCGCCCGTTTTTTCATGACTTGGAGATCGAAGTGGCACGAGCAAATAGAAAAGACCATTAACATGCTGATCAGGGAGCAGCCTTTCTTACAGAGTGGCGCCGCGCACCTATGTATTCCCGGTTTCGTTGGCTAAGGCTCTGGGTGAAAGCGTGGGAAATGCAACGGGTACAGGCTCGGACGCAGCTCTACCCGTCCCCGCATGGTCTAACCAGATCTCTGGCGGTCCATTTAAGAATTCTTCTGCTCTTTCGATCGATTTCCGATCGATCAGCAAGCGCAACAGTTGGATCTTCGTTGCGTAAGGTAACGTCAAACGGAGCACTTCCTGCGACTCCGGTCTTCTGGCCAGCACACCCGTATGCAACGCATCAAGAAGAAGTATGGCTAGAACTCCCGCGCCTTATCGAAAGACAAGCTCCCGTGTAACCTCAGTCTTCCACAGAGTCTCACTATGTGGATACGCTCATCCGAGACAGTGCTATCGTCAAATAACGTCACCCTGCCCCAGGTTTTTCGCATTAGCTCTAAAACAAGGCCCCGGTCAAATGCATCATTTATTGGCACTCGACTATATTCAGCTTTGGCAAACAAAGGACCGCTTTCCAAAGCCTGGGGCACAGCGGTCTGCGTTCCTCCGTTGGTTTCTCAACACCCTTGGCACTCCAATGGCTAGCCACAGAAGATTCCGATTGGTCAGAGCTTTCATGGAGGAAGGCTATCTTTATATCTGGCAAGAGAAGCCAGTCTTGAAGGATTCACTTTTTGTCATTTCTTGCGGGTTTTGTGGGAGCACAAATCCAGGATTCGTACGCTTAATCCACCAATCTTCAATGCCCCACGACCTACACTCTATCGTCGTCAGTTTTGCTCCGCGCCTCCAAGCCTTTGCTAGCTTCCTCCTTCTCCAGCCGCTCCGAGCAAGTACTCGCTGCCGCCTTGTGGAATTGGTTCGTACTGCTTCATACGTGATATTGATCCCTTAGAAGAGTTCGCTTGTTGTTTGAGAATTGACTGCTCAATATTATCCCTATGTGCACATTTGTATATCTGTTCAATTCACCTTACTTCCCCTCCAATTGGAATGCTGCACTAAACCCAAGGAGCGTGCCTACAGACGTCGCTGATTTTCTTATATTGGCTTCTTCTTTTTCCGTACCAGAGGCCAATGGTTCCATACTGCTAAGGCTTTCTACCCTTTTGAGTGCTTCAATTGTCTGCTACGTGTACACAATTTAGCCTTTTCCAGCCGTACAACCTAGCTAATTCTTATTTGTTACCCAGTGCCCGGGTTCGACCACCCAGGGACCCTCGTTACTTAATTTAGTCGCCAATACCCGTTTTACTACGCATGCAAATAAAGTTTGGCTGGGCTACTGTACTGCATGGTCACTGTAAGGCTTTTCGCACCCGAGGGGAGAATGGCTAGGTCAGCCAAGGCAAATGGACATCCGTCCATCGAAACAATAAAGGCCAATATCAGGGATGCTCCGGGCCCGCCGTTGTGCAAGCCTGCCCATCCAGGGGCACGATGTCAATCTCCGCAGGTACGTTTTGTCTAGAAGACCGAACTAGCTTAGCGCATAGATCTGACTCGTCCAGCGTGATCAGCAAGCAGCAGAAGGGGAATTCACTGAACTGCAATTGACTTTACGAGTCGACACCAAGGTTGGCAAATTTGAAGTTGACAGCTCGGCTTGCCTGCACAAGCATCTCCAAAGCATATGTCCGCCCGAATTCCTGAACAACTTTTTCAACATCGTTCGTCAGCATAAGCCAAATGCTAGAATTGCACCCTGTAGGCATACCGTTTCTCTTCACTTCCGAGCCCCTCGAACGTATCATACTGGGGGATGATATTGCAAGTACTGACCTGACATAGGTCCGACTCAAAAAGATGATGTTCTGGGTAGCTGGCAATCTTTTGAGAAATCCAAAGGGCGCCTTACCCGCTCGGCAAAGAAACCATCAAAGATGAAACCGCTTTCACCGGGTTGTGTATCTACTTCTGACAAGAAACCATCAAAAATGAAACCGCTTTCACCGGGCCATGTATCTACTTCTGAGAAGAAACGCAAAGACAGGGAGCAAGTACAGCTGCTCCATTCTCAACTCGAGGCAATAAACATAGATTCGTCAGAAGAGGATTTATCGGACGATGATGAAGCTGATACCAAATCGTTTACATACAAGGATATCAGGATTGGGGACGCAGATGCTGTGAACGATTGCTACCACAGTAATTTTGAGGCGATACAGCAGATTCCATGCAAGTACATTGCCAAGGCTTGGGTTAAGGTGAAGGAACCCAAGAAGCAAGCTCATCACCCGTACAACGGGGGACCGTTAAAAGATGAGGCTATAGCAAAGTTTGGAAAAGATAATCAGGGGGCTTTAACGATGCCAAATTGGTGGCCGAAGGAGGGTTGTCGGCATAAGGAACCCGATCATATCAAAAAACCTGGTGGGTGTGTACACCAACTGCTCGTTCATATCACTTACAGCCCTCAGAACGTATGACTTTATTGAAGCACATGGTTCAAAATGTCGGAATCCCATGGGAAGACTTGGAAGAAAGCACAAAGGATCTTCCTCGCCAGGTAAAAAAATTTATGGAAAAACCTTTCAAGCATTTTCTCGATGAGATATACTTCGTTCGGAAGAAGCAGGCGGCTTTTGAGAGGGGCGAAATAGGTAGGGCTATCTCCCTTTTGGAAATAGCTGAAGTCCCACTCAATTCTTTCCCCAGACAGTACCAGTGAGATCTCAGTGAGAGTACACGCGAAGGCCGGACAAGCTCGAAAGCCGCCTCAGAAGTCAACAAAGCCATCTACTGGTGCCAAAAACAGTGCTTCGTATTACTCTGTCTGTAGGCCACAGCTGACGCCCAGGATCAACACGTCTCGCCCTTGTCAAGGTCCAACGCCCCTGTTACCTTTCTCGAACTTCCGCGTGGATGAACCAAGATGTAAGCAGGTTCTCGAAGATAATGAGTCATTCCGGCAAACACAGAGTATTGTTGCGCCAAAATTTCCTAAAGACGCACTGTCGTACCAGACCGCTGGAGGAACTCAAACCCAACGAAATATCATGCAGGCATACGATGCCCAGGGACTGAGGTCTCGGACGCAGCCCGAAGTATCTATCCCGGCTGCACCGCAGGTCACAGGCCCTCAGAGCCTTTCTAGCCGAGGCCTTCAGTCCCCACTCTCAAAACACGTTCGATCGTCCGCTCCAAGCATGCCCGAGGCACCTAGTAATTATCCTATTCCGCCGATACCGGCAATCAAAACGGAGAGACCCCTGCCGGTTTCCAATCCTTGGTCTTCCGAGCCGTCTTCTTTGGTACCCCAAGCGTCTTTGGATTATCAGACCTTAGCCGATGTTCCGAGTGAAAGGCCCCGGACCTCTGCCGCTGCGCTGTGGTCTTGGGAATTGTCCGAGCAGGAGAATGGGCTACCATCCATACCCTCCCAGAACTCCTTACTGGAATATGATAATTTTATAGCCAGCTTCCAAGCAACTTCGACGGACACCACACAAGTGCCACAACTTGTCGATTATCAAGACCCGTTCCCGGAGCTAGACGGATCAAATCCCTTTGTTTGAGACTATCAGTGTCTCTTTCATTAAACCCACTCTCCATGGTAGCTATCCTCTAACAGCAAGGGCTTGCTCCAAAATCGTCACCCTGTTATTCTGCAGGAGCACTACCCTTTCGTCTCCAGCAACGACTAACACCCTCAGCATCTCAGCTTATATACTTGTTGCGCCCCCAAAAGTACTTTCCTGCTCCTTTCCTATTTTCATACTTCCCACACCGTCCTTTAAACATTAATCCGAAAGAAATTCAAGGCGGTAGAAAAAATCCTAGCGCTTTAGCGGAAATTCTTGGAGTGGCTTTCTCAGTACTCTTCATGGCGGTTCTTGAAGTGGCTTTTACTTAGCACGTTCAGCTGTGGCTCCCTTAGTAAGTCGCAAGCGGTGGCATGCCTGTCTTTAGTCTTTTCAGAGTTGATCGCTCATGCCGAATCGGAAAGCTGTGGTAGGCTTGGATGGTGGTACTGTCTTTTGTTTAGTTATACGTGTTTCGCTTAGAAAGCATAATTCAATGAATAACGATTGAGAAAATATCTCAGCTTGTGCTGTCGCACAGATCTGGGAATTAATTTTACCTTACTAGATACCGTACGGCTTGTCCTCACCCGTCTCTTCCCAATCCAGACTCTGACTTAGCACACACGACACTCGTAAACATCTACAAAGACATCGGATCAATCCCTCAGCACACATCACTTGGTTCTCCTATCAAGGGAGATTTCGTACGAAGAAGAGGAGCTGCCAAGGCGAACAGGAAAGAACAACAACATTATAGAAGATGAACGTCCTTGGGGATAGACCGTTCATTTGTCCTATCTCTATCCAAATTACTCCCCAGCCAAGCCAAGAAAAGCTTAACTGTGAACATGATAGATGAAGTTGTAGACATTTCCGAGCCACGAGGAAGTCAATACGTGGATATTAGTATGATTTAATTTCCATATTGGGCCACCTAAGGATGCTTCGGTTACCACAAGCAATTGTAGAGATAGGAGGAGCATCACTGTGAATGAAACCAATAATAATGTCAGCGAGTTGTTGTAGCCCAGATCATCCGAGTGAGATAGGGCTTAGCTTTTCACGTGATCGCTGAAACCGTCTGGAACCAAGCTAAACTTACAACACCTCAATTAAGACAAAGCCCGCCAAATACCAGCATTTGTTCGAGAGTGAAAGCACTTTCACGCTTCTTCATTCAGATAAATGGACAACAGAGCTCCAAATCGCTATTAATGTCCTTTGTAAGGCAGACAGGCGGTTACCTCACGGGCTGCCGGCGCGATGTCAACACCACAAGGTCCACGAGAATCGACAAGAGGCAGCCGGGGGCGTGGTCGAGCTCATGGAGGTCCCCAAACAAGAGATAGCAGAGGCGATGGTAGAGCAAGGCCTTCCTTCCGACAAACCCCCACAACCACCACCTCGACCAGTACGATTTCGCAGCCGTTTAAGCCCACCTCAAGGCAGAATGGAATCCGCACCAGACCTCCAAGAGGCGGCTCAGCTCTGCCATCGACACGTCAAGGGCGAGCAGGCACCACTCCCAGACCCGCTCCAAGGGTTTCCTCTGGCTCTCGCACTGAGACTTGGCGCAATCCAGTAGTAGAGCCTAGCAGTTCGTACCAGAAACGCATGAGCGATCTATTTCAGACGGTATGGACCCCACACTCTGAGATACTGACTGGAGGATATCCATAGTGACTTTTTACCTTTTTCGTGCGAATAGCTCAAGAGTAAGCGGGAAGTAGAGAGAAGAGATGCAGTCAAGAAGGGCTTCCTCGCGGATCCGGATAGGCCTACCTCACTCGCAAACGCTATAACACCGGTTGGTACTTGTCAAGGTATGTGCCCAGAATTTGAGCGAGTAGAGAGAATAGTGCAATTTATGGTTGATAAATGCGAAAAAGTGAGGGTACAAGAGATAACCATTATACGAGGACTTCGCTGATGGATATGCCCAGACACCATCAGAGTCAGGGACCAAGGTACCTTGTGAGGATTACATGGTCAAACGATTTCGGCGATCCGCAGCTGGCTATGAGGAGCAGCTGCCCTCAGATATCCGACCCCCGCTTGTTCTTCAAAAGACTCTGAACTACCTATTCGACGAAATCATTGGGGGCTCGAAACCACTAGCAGCTGTTCAAAAATTCGTATGGGATCGCACGAGAGCGATTCGGAACGATTTTTCTATTCAGCAGGTTACAAAGGTTGCAGATTTACGGATTGCCATTGACTGCTTCGAGCGCATTGCTCGATTTCACATTCTATCGCTGCATCAACTATCAAAGCCTAGTGCCGATAACGAAGATTTCGAGCCTATCCAGGAACGTGAACAGCTAAACAATACGCTTCTCTCCCTCATGTACTACTACGATGACAGCAGGCATAAGATGACTTCTCCAAACGAGGCCGAATTTCGGGCATACTGCATTATATTTGAGGTTCAGGACCAGAGACCAGATCTGGAAGACCGAGCGCAGCAATGGCCAAAATCATTGCTACAAGACCGACGAGTACAGACAGCACTAAAGCTCTACGCCGCTGCTGGGAATACGTCTGACGAACAGGGACCCCTGCGTCCACGAGTTCCGTTTTTGATCGCGCAAGCAAATATAGGGCGGTTCTGGTCTATTATCAGGTCAAATGCTGTCCCTTATCTCATGGCATGCGTTGCCGAGGTGTACTTTGGTTTTATCCGCAAAACGGCGTTGGAAACTATATGGAAAGCCTACAAGGGCAAGAGAGGCGGACCAACAAAGATGGAGGACTGGATATTGGATGACTTGACGACTGCTCTCGGGTTTGATGATGAGGGGCAGACCCAGACCTTTTGTGAAGATCACGGATTCACAATCGCCGAAACGGATAGTGGAGAGGCCTATGTGGATCTTGGCTCGGTGGCTGGGAGATATCTTGAAGGTCAGTCGGTACGAAGAGAACGCTTTTGATGCTTGCAAACATTGCTTTAGATACGAATCCACGAAGGAAACAGACATTCTCGAAAACCTTGGTAGAACATAAAAGGCTAGGCCGAACGTTGCCAGCTGTGATCAATGGCTTGAGTGCCTCTCAGGCGCAATCGCAAGGCCTGATTAGTGATTTTTCAGCAGCCGAGACATCTTCGGTGTCCGATCATGAGCCTCTTTTCATGGAAAACTCGGATGAAGAGCAGAAGAGTGAAAAGCCACAGTCTGCAGCCCCAGAACAGAAGGACGAAACCAAGAGCGACCCGACCAAGCTTGACCCCAATGCTAGTCCTTTCAATCGCGCCCCGACACCTTTCCAACTTCCAACACCCAGTGGGACTTCGTTTGCCTCAAATGGAACTTTTGGGAAGCCCACTCCTTTGAATTTTTTGGGACTGCCTCCGGACTCGTCTTCCATCTTCAAGCCCAGAGCCTCGGAGACAGAGAAGCCAAATCTCTTTGGCACCCAACAGACACCCAAATTCGTTTCCCCCACCATTCCGGACACGAGCAAGCAGAGTAGCAATGATAGTTTTGCCCCGTCACCGGAAAATGAGCCTGCATCACAGCAGAAAGACCTATTTAAACAACCACCATCACTTCCTCCAAAAGCACCAGGGTTCTCATTCGGAACTTCGGCGCTCTTTGGGAACAGCGAACAAAGCAAGGATTTGAGCGGCAGCTCTCAAGATGCTACTGATGCGGCACCTAAAGAGTCGACGTGGAGACCTACAAGTTCAATATTTCCAGAACCGCAGACTCAGGCCGCGCCATCAACTACACCTACCTCCATGATCTTCAACCCGCCTATACCTAATCCGACGTTCTTTCCACCGCCTACGACAACTTCCGCACTTTTCCCCACTCCTACACCAACTCCTTTATTCTCTTCTCCGAAGACATCCTCGACTCTTAACGAGCCGCCATCGACCGAGGCCTCAAGCCCATTTTCGACGTTCCTGCCAACTGCTGGTAAACCTATGTTTCCTCTACAACCAAACTCCAACAAATCAGCACCTTTTACGTTCGCGCCATCTTCCTCTAAAGCTGCCCCATTCGAGACTTCTTCGACTACCACCACGCAATCTCAACCCTTTCTCTTCCAGCCACCAACCACCTCTGGACCACCTTTTACCGCAAACTCGCAACCTGCAATTCCTGTCTCTCCGATGGACATATCACAAACTCATGTACAAGCTGGGCCATCTGCCGTACCGTCCGCCTTCCCATCTAATACGCCGCGGTCTCCTTTCACGCCAACGTTGTCACCTGCAGAACAGGCTAAGGCTAGACCCCCACGACCGGACCCACGACCTGCAGCCCTCGACAAGCTATCTGAGGCCATGATGATGGACGACGAAGGCCTTTTGTCACAATTCATCGAATATACTATAGGCCCTGTTATTGCTGCGTCTTTTCATCAAATTAAAGATGAGCGGTCTTGGGCTAAAGCAAGTATGTATTTCTAGACAGATGTAGCTTTGAGACCACTGAAGCTAACACGCAACAGAGGAAGCCCGGGCCGTCTTATTGAGCAGGAAATTTTTTAGAAAGTGGCAAGCCAATGCTTGGAAAAGGGGCCTGCTGCGAAAGGGAAAGGAGCGAAGGAAGAACTTCGCTCAGTCGATGCGAGAATTAGCACAGAGCACACGAAACCGACCATCCGATCTGAGTTCTTCATCTCAGTCCACCGTCATGGGCCAAGACAGCCGGCATAGCCGACATGAAGACCAATCGCGAAACACCATGCCACCACCATCACTAGTATCGCAGAAGCGCATTAGCCTCCCTGCAGGTATTGGTGATCATTCACAAACCCCAGATCTATCCTCGAACAAAAAACGAAAACATCACCACTCACCACCACGAGCTAACCAGATTACCCCAAAACCTCACCAATCCTCTCACAAGCGTTCTAGTACAGTCTCAGGTCTATCAATGTCACATCCACCCCGGAAACGGCCACGCTCACCTGAACTCTCTCGTCTCGGTTACTCAACCCTCGCCGATGGCACAATCATAAATGAAGCGCTCATGAAAAAAGCGCGACAGCTAGCCCCCAGAGCTAGGACAGATACCACGAACACGGATTACTTCCTTTTGAAATCTCGAGGCATCGATCCAAACACCCCAATCGTGCCTGAAACAAGGAAAAAGCGATCCACCACCTTGAGCGAAACCCATTCGAAAAGCAACAAACTCCGCAGACTCTCCCCACCAAACTCGTCGAACTCCTCTCTCGCTCGACTCACCAACCGCCAAACTCCCGCCCTACCCCCTCCTATTGCTAGCTCCTCGCAACCCTTTTCATCTTCCACCCCAACCAAAACCAATCCAGAAGACGAAGCCCTCTTCGCCTCCCTCGCCAGCGTCCGTTCCGCCCTTACAGAAAGTATATCTTGGTTCCAATCCGAGCGCGCAAAAAGCGAATCGCTAAGCAAAGCAAATTCCCCACCACCCAACGAGACTGAAAAGCAGAAGAGGCTAAGGGAATTCCAATTCACCCCCTCGCGAACCGAGCAGAGAATGAGGGCAAGCGGCGCGGGTCATTTTTGGGAGAAGAGGGATGGGGACAGGCGGAGCGCCGCGAATAGCGCACACGGATCTCCAGCGCCTGCATGGAATCAAAGCCAGATGATGGGGACGGGGACCGGGTTTGTGCCCATGCGTAGCGGGGTTAGTGCTACTACTATGGGGAATCAAAGCCACGAGAGGCCAATAGGATTTCCGGCACTGGCGAACGGGCACGCGCAGCCGAGTGGGTTTGCGGCACGAGCGGATATTGAGGGAGTGCAAAAGGAGGAGGGCAAGGGCACGGGTGCGAGCGTCGAGGATGCGATTGAGCTTTGAGATTGACGGAGAAATGGAGGTGCGGGTTACAGACTACGGCGTAGGGTTTCAGGCCGGTGGAGGATGGAGAGGAAAGTCTAGGCTTCTTGATACCAAAGGGTTTTGGATTGATAGTGGAAGAGTTCTAGGCAATGCATTGACTTGACTTGTTTAACATCACTGCTTATGTTCTGTTGGTTTGGGAGTGGTGAGAGGTGTGATGGATGTTTATACATGTATCGAAACAGCTCCTCTGAGTCGCTCTCGCCATTTCCATTTCCATCTCCATCTCCATCTCCATTTCCATCATCCCCAATCCCTCCCAACCCCCTCAATCCCCCCCAATCCCCCCAACCCCTCCCTACCCCCCTCTATCCCATCTCCAAACCGTATCCCCCCGCGTCCCGAAAGATAAAAGTTTTCCAAACAATCGACCTCTGATTTCGACAAACAATATCCTCCCTTTCCTCGAAAACAAGATATCCAACCGCTGACCTCTGAGCATGCCAGCTAGGCGTGTCAGATTGTAATATTTAACCACCGACCCCTGAGCATGCCAGCTAGGCGTGTCAGATTGTTAAAAAAGACATTCAACCACCGACCCCTGAGCATGCCAGCTAGGCGTGTCAGATTGTAAGATTTAACCACCGTCCCCTGAGCAAGCCAGCTAGGCATGTCAGATTGTTAAAAAAGACATTCAACCACCGTCCCCTGAGCAAGCCAGCTAGGCATGTCAGATTGTAAGATTTAACCACCAACCCCTGAGCAAGCCAGCTAGGCAGGTCAGATTGTAAAAATCCAAGCGCCGACCCTGAGCATGCCAGCTAGGCATGTCAGATTGTAAAGATCCAAGCGCCGACCCTGAGCATGCAGCTAGGCATGTCAGATTGTTAAAAAAGACATTCAACCACCGTCCCCTGAGCATGCCAGCTAGGCGTGTCAGATTGTAGAGATCCAACCACCGTTCCCTGAGCATGCCATCTAGGCATGTCAGATTGTAAAGATTCAAGCACCGACCCTGAGCAAGCCAGCTAGGCATGTCAGATTGTTAAAAAGGACATTCAACCACCGTTCCCTGAGCAAGCCAGCTAGGCATGTCAGATTGTAAAGATCCAAGCACCGACCCTGAGCATGCCAGCTAGGCATGTCGGATTGTAAAGATCCAAGCACCGATCCCTGAGCATGCCAGCTAGGCATGTCAGATTGTTTTAAAAAAGACATTCAACCACTGTCCCCTGAGCAAGCCAGCTAGGCATGTCAGATTGTAAAGATCCAAGCACCAACCCCTGAGCAAGCCAGCTAGGCGTGTCAGATTGTAAAGATCCAAGCCCCGACCCTGAGCATGCCAGCTAGACATATCAGATTGTATCCCCAAGGCGGTTTTCTGGCTCCAGGCATCCTGCCTGCCTAAGATTCTGCCGTGTCCTTCTCCCGATCTCCCGTTGTTGAGAGCTTTCAGTCAGGCTGTTTTCAGTTCTGGTACTAATACGCTGGTGACGAACGCGGTGAGACTGCCCCGTTCGGTTTTCATCTCCATCTCCGTCACCCTGTTTCCTCCCACCCCCTTATTCCCCTCCCCGCCAATAATCCCCCCCCCTAAAAAGAACAAGATATCCAAATTAACCCTTGAGCATGCCAGCTAGGTACGTCAGATTGTATTGTGCTTGCACTTTTGTGTTAAGGATGTGCTACTACCTCACTTCTTGTCGACTGTTCCATGTCAGGTTTATAGCTCGAGGCATCTTTCTTGCCTGAGGCTTAAGCTTGTCTTACTTTCGTCCAGTCCAACCTTCAGTCGCCCGCGTGCCTTCAATTCTCGCTGGTCTCAAGCCTGCTCTCCTTAATTTCTTCGCCCTGGTGGTGACACAGCGATTCTCAGCCCGTTGTTACTGTAAGGTTCTCGTGGCTAGCTCCAGTACCAGATGCTGAAACGTAAGATGCAGGCTTTTTGGAGTATTTGAGGTGGTGGTGTTGTGTGGGAACCAGGTGTAGATGTCTGTGCTCACTAAGAAGTGAGGCCCAGGACGGGAAATGAAATTTTCATGGCGTGGGGCTCAGAGCAGACGTAGGTTGTAGCATGCTTTGAGGCCTGGATACTTCGCTGAAGATGCAGTAATCTGGCCGAAGAGGTTGTTCATGTCGAGTTGGCTTGAGCTCCTTGCGGTGTAGAACGATCGCCCTAGGTGCAGGACGGGACTGAAGTGAAAAGGTCAAGAAGTTCGAAGGAGGAATGGCAAGCTGGTAATCTATAGTGTGAGGATAGCGAGAGCTGAAAAAGGAGACTTGGGCTTGTCATCTAGGAAGAACACGGCCAAGACTTTGTGCAGATACTTTAACCACTGCAGTGAAGTTGTCGTAGTCGCTGCTGGGTAGAAGGTTTGTTGTTCTGAACTAAGAAGGCGCGTCAGGGGAGGGAGTGAGTGATCTGGTTTTTGTTTTGGCTTTGGCGCGTCCAAGCACAAATTATGTCGCCGCTTGACACATGTTGGTATTGAATCGTTCAAGTTTCGCGTTCTTCCGTAGGGGAATTTTGAAGGAAGTACCGAGTAATAAGTACCATAGCTGGTGGTTAGATAATGCGCGGCATAGCTCATAATTCAATGAAGTCCGTAAATATCTTCCAACGATCTCAGTCTTCGTCTTCCTCATCCCCTTGTCCACTCTTTTCTTGCTCCCTTAGTTTGACCACCCACTTCACAGGCTTATCCATATCCCCAACAACCAATCCCTCCTCCCCCCTTCCTACCATTCCCCAAATCCCCGCCTTACCTTCTCCAACTTTTCCTACCCAGCTCGTCCCTGCATACCTCGCATCTGGCTCTTCCTCTCCGCATCTGTTAGCCACCACAACGATAACCTCCTTCCCCACGCCTTGCACCAGTGGCTGCAGGCGTCCCAGCCAGTATCCTAGCGTGTCGAGGTCCGGTTCTACTAGTGCAGATTTCAGGGAGGAAGCAGGCATGTGCGTAAGCCAGGCCATGGATAGTAGAAGAAGCTCGGTGGAAGACGAAAGGGCGTGATTAGAAAATTCGTAGGCGGAGTAGGAGGTAAGGAATTTGTGAGGATTGAGGTCCATGCAAATACCGAATGTAGTCTTAATAGTTCTCTTTGGAGACGTCGAAGGGAGGGGAAGAGACGTGGTAAGCCAGCCAGTGGGCGATTCCTGCGCCCAAGTCTCGTCGGTGTAGTAGAGGTGGGTTTTGCGGTAGTGGGCCAAGATTTGGCCGGTTGGGGAGACGGTCACAGTAGAGTTGTAAGCTATAATTGGGGTTTCGGGGCCCGCGGAAGAGAAGAGCTCAGGATAGCCGACTGTGACGATGCAGTGGAAGCGGGCAGCGGTGGTTTTAGCCCATCGGGTGGAGGGCCCAGCGGCTGTGGTTTCGAGGTAGGGTGTTATGGCTTCTAAAGAGGGGAAATTGTAGCCTGGGTGATGGGTTCAGGGGATTGTTTAAGGTGCATAGAAGATGGATAGAGTATACCTGTGAAAGCAAGCTCGGGGAGCACAAGGATATCAAGACTTTGTGGGGATGATATGCTGAGAAGAGCATCGGCTCGAGCAACGTTCTCTTTAACCTTCCCTAATTGCGGAGCGAATTGCAAGCAGGCGATTCGCATGTTGAGGTGCAAATGTGTCAAAATATTATATCCTAGCCCTTACATTGAAGTTAGCCGTGCATAGCACAGAGAAGATGACTGGGCAGACCCCCTTCCCAAGAAGCTCGGAGTAGTCTTAATCATGAAGCTTAGGGTCTAATTTGCTATATTCCTCTATCAACGGTCAAGTATATTTCTTAAGAGATCTCTAATATAGTAAATCACCCGTAGATGAGGAACATAAATGGCCCAGCATATCCCTGAAAACAATCAAGAACAACGATTAAGACCCTGCTGTGACATGGCAACTACCATTTGTTCCCTTCGTTTGTCTCTAGCCTTGGACCCGGATTGCTGCCCCTTGACTTTGTCCCATAGGCGTCTGCTATGTCGATACAATTTCTCCAACCGCTCCTCAACGCTTATCTTTGACGTTCGGCCTCGAGCATTATTCTTGCATAGTTTGGTGACATCATCTGGACTGTTGCAAAATTGGTCAGCACTTGACGAGTTCAGGATCAAGACTGAGGGAAATCACCTTTGGTTTGTGATACCAGAAGCACTTAATCGATTATTGTCCCAAAAGACATAACCCCAAGTGCGTAAGCCTTTGCTTTTGCACCAATAGCAACAGCCTTCGGGTACATCGCCCCATGCCCATTGCCATGCCTTGTTCTGGTTACCGAGCTTTTCTTCGGTTTCTGGGTGCTTTGTGTCTGATGTTTGGGTCGCTGTTGCCGGTACGACGTCGAAATTCAGTCTTCGTCGTGCTTTCAGTGCTTCGCCCAGAAACTCCAAACCGTGCCTACGATTGGCCATGAGTAGCCGCGTCTGCTTTTCTCCCGACTGTGTGAAGAGACGTCGCAGGAAGGGTAATCCCAAAGATATTCCATTGTCCATCCGAGAACATTGCCAGCGCTTTTCGTCTTGGGAGAAATCATAATCCACCCCAGCGAAACCGAAACGATTGTGCCCTGGGAAGCAATACCAGGACTTTCCTTCATCTTTTGCGTATGTGCAACCATCCTGATCCTCTTCGTTCAGATCCACCTCCTCCTCCACAACCATTTCCTTCGTCCCCCACTTTCTTTTCATTTCATTTCGTACAGGAGCTTGTCCGATGGCACTTTCGGCTCTAATCACTTCTTCTATCTTCCATTTTCTCTTCTTCCTAATTAAAGCAGAACCTGGGGCGATGGTATCTTCCTTATCAAGCGCTTCTTCTGTGTTGCGCTTTCTCTTCTTCTCGTTTAGTAAAAAGTCTCTAGCGGGGACCTCCTCAGCCGCTTTCTGGGGCTCTCTTTTCCTCTTCTTTCCATCAGGCATGGACCCTCCAGCGGCAACTTTCCCCTCTTCCACGGGTCTCCCTATCTCCCTCTTTCGCTTGTTCCCGGATGACACGGGGTATGTAGCGATTACCTTCTCGATAAACGTATCATCAACCCGCTCGTATGTCTCCTCCATACGAAGCCGTAGATAGTCTCGCATACAGGCTATCTCTTCAATCTCCGAAGATGAATAATGGGTTAGAAGACATTCCGCTTGTTCCTTAGCACTAAACTTCGTCTCGGAAGCATAATTGTCTTGATCACCGAATAACTTCTCAAAAAGTTCAACACGATAGAATGCTCTCCGGAGGCGCTCTTTTTCAACAGCCGAGAGAGGACCTGACTCCCAAAAATGTGTACCAGAGACACTTGGATGACGTTCGTGCTTCACCGAGCTCATCGATTTTGCACATTGCTCGAATACCGCTGTGGCTCGTTGGGTATAATCTTCGATGTGGTAATCGATGGCATGGTGAAGTCTGCAAAGCCAAAGAGCAGTAGACAAGCTAAGTTTCTTTCTTGGCTGTTTCATATTTCTGGCTTCTTGATATCTTCTCAAGAAAGCCCGTACATTTTTCCGATCAGCATGTTCAAGATGCTGGCTTGAAGCTTCCACAGCAGCAATAGCGTCTACAGAAACCTCGGGGCCAAGCATCCGCTGAATGGCTGAGGAGAGTATCTCTTCTTTAAAAGTCAAGAAGACCCGGTAGTGCTGTGGAGACGCTTGTATCAAAGTATAAACATCTTGGAGGGTTGAAAGTTGTTTAAGAATGCGGAGATGGAGCTCGACCGAGAGCTTTTCGACCCCGCTATCGCTCATTATTGCAAAGACCACAGTCGGCTCGATTATCTAAATTATAGTAGTCGCCGTCGTCTAAGATGATTTTGACTGCTTTAAGTGGTTCTGGATCGCTTTTTGGAGACTTGAGGATGACGATGATGATATGTGTTGTAAACCTGGAGATTCATCATGAGATGAGTGAAGAGTTTAAAATCACACAAGGTGTTGAGACACCTTGGTCTCGGTGGAACTGGAGAACCTGCGCTTATCCACAGTATCTATTTAATCGCTTGACAGCCGCTCATATCCGCCTCACTACTATGCAAAAGAAGCAGCCAACTCAGCCAGCTCAGCCAACGAAGTTAGTAGTTGCATCTACTTAGATTCTTATACGACCATCAGTCTCCGTTCCTCATTCTCCTATCCCTGCTCTTTCAGCTTCTCCGTTTTCTTAATACAGCAATGCTTTTTCATCAGTGAGTATATCAAGCGCGCACTCTTAGAATATTCGTTCATGCAGCCGTGCTTACTGTTGGAAATAGGGGAGATGGCAATCTCCGCCTTCGTAGGGCTGGTAGGGCAGGAGACCCGCACCTTCTTCCTCCTAGATAGACTCCTATCCAGCTTCAACCTACATACCAATGCCCCCATATGACCTCGTATTCCAACTCTTACGTTCAATACATCGAGCTTCATTATTATTATGTCCGACCAACATACTGTAATCCTGCGCTCCGATCACTATATAAACTCCTCTCGTGTATCCAGGCGGAAACATTTCGTTTTTAGTCTCTTCTCAACATCACTTCTCCTTCATTCTAACCGATCAGCCTTGAGTACAGAGCTTGACTGTCGTTCTGTCAGCATAACACATTTCAACCTAACTTGCGTCCCTATATAAAAGTCTCTAATAAATTCAAGCGAAAACACTTCCGCTGTAACTCTCCATCACATCTGTCTCCTTTATTCAATCATGCCTCAGTTCAACGCTTTGCGATCCACTGCTACAGTAATATACTAGCACAACACAGTTCAGTCCTGGTTTGAAATTCCCGTATATATGTCTAGTGAACTCAGTCGAAAACACTTCTGTTTCACAACTTTCCTCGTTCACTATAAGTACTTATCAAGTATACTCTCCTTACTTTATTGTTTCTCTTCTCAAGCACTTTTTATGTCAAGATCTGAACTCTGAGCATTCTTCGAATTCAAGATGTCTAATGTAAGTTCCCCTCTCCAATCCAGGTGTTATTCGTTACCGTATCACACAAGTTCTTTCATAAGCCAACGTGTTCAACTTGACAATTGACGATCTTATAACACGGTTTTTCTGGCTGATTTAAAGGTTTTTTCCCATGGAAAATAACTTCGAATCCAACACTCTGATATATTAACTCCCAAACCAGGTTGCTGATATTGGGTTAGAACCACTCTCATCAACGCCAGCGGAGCAAAACATGGGCAGGCTTCGAAACAGAGTACCCAGTGCAAACGGAATCTGAGCAAGAGTAAAAATTGAAATGTATCAATCACTATGGCTAGAAGCGCGTGGCCATTCACAGAGAGGCGGGATCATGCTCGATACCATTGGTTCATGGACAAGAGTAAGGATGCTAAGGATAGGTATGAACGAGAACTCTCAAAAGCCAAAGACGACTTCAAAGAAGACACTAAGGGGGACGAAAAGAAACGAGTATATTACGCGGTGTTTTCGGCCGGGCTTTACGCTGCTCAGCATGGCATGCTAGCAATGTCTGCTTCTTAATGGGAGATCGCAGCTTATAAGTCTTTCTCCCTCATGGCTGATGAGCATGAGATTGATGCTAACCCTAATATCTCCTGTAGCCATGTTAAAGGGAGGTGTGATTTTCTCTTAATCCACAGAATGGCCTATCACTCCGTGGATGAGAAGAATGCGCACCACGGATACGCGCAGGAGGCATTTGAAGCTCATGACGAGTCGCAGGAAGCCTATAATTACCATGCCCAGTACTCTCCGTATGTTCTAATCTTCCACCCAGATACGTCTTCAAGTGGAAACTGCACTAAGATTTCTAAAGCGATCCAAACAGCCAAATTCGGGATTACAACGGTTATAGAGTACCAGCAGGATTCGTCCCTGCAGGCATTGATTACAGTTCCCAATTGTGCCTCCGCGGGGGCAATATTCGAACCGTGGCCCACAACCACTGCTTCTTCAGCGAGATCAACTGCAAGCAACCCAATTGCAGGGCATTCTGTTTCGTGAGCCCGCCAAACCAGGCGACAAGCGCAAGAGCGTATTCGCCGACAAGGAGGCTAACCCTAAAGGACTTGATGACAGACAGGGGCCAAGGCTACGACACTACGTATCTGAGGATCTATTAAGAGGACGTCATACCATATTCGGGCATGTGAGGCCGGAGAGAGATAGTCGCATGTATGCTAGAGAAGGCCCGAAGCCGAGCATGGACGTACCCCCGAGGGAGGACTCCAGAAGGGACAGCAACGTGCACCGGCGACTTAGCGACGTGCGCCGAAGAAACGACCTGCCGAGGCCTACAAACAGACATCATGATCACTGGGAGCCGGGATTAACCGGAGGCGCGTACGTTGACGAATGAGGAGGAGCAGAGACTCCGCAGACGCCGTTACGCGGGACAGCTGCAAGACGAGGCGGAACAGCGTCATGAGGACCCGCGACGATCGGAAGACGAGCGAGGGTATTAGGAGACGCGGAAGACCAGACGAACGGAAGATCGGATGATGAAATGGGCTTGACGGGTGTGGGCTGACTTTGAAAAAATCGAGTACTAAAAAGAAAAAAAAACTACAGCTAGAAAAGACCATTGTACGAAATAAGTTGTACGAGTCAACTATTAGACTTGCAAAACAAACCGACATCCCAACTCTCCAACATTCACTATCAACCGCCCAAACGTAAATGGCCAAATCACCTCCTCCCTCGGTCAAGTTCCCAAAACCCTAACCATATCAAAAGCGACAAACGTAGTGATTCGTACAAGACTGTCAAAACAATCTTTCAGCAACGAAGTGCAGGATAAAAGTAGAAAACGAAACGGCGAAGCAAGCAAGTGATGATCAGGTCTTGCAGCGGGCCATACTGTTTACACGGGGATTTTCGATCGGAGGATTCTATGTTCACTTGCAACAACGTTGGCTGGCTACCCACGATCACTCACTCACTCACTCACATTGACTCCACTACCATCCATTCGACCAATCCAACAAAGACCAATCCAACAAAGACCAATCCAACAAAGACCAATCCAACAAAGACCAATCCAACAAAGACCAATCCAACAAAGACCAATCCAACAAAGCTCCCCCGATCGAAAAAAAAAAGCCTCCCCGTCTAATTAGAAAAAAACGAAAACACGAATAACCCCCAGTTCTACTACTACGCTGTAATGCACCCCCCCCCCCCTTTTCAACCCCTTTTAGCCTTGAATCAGCAAAACAGCAAATCGCACAGCGCGAATCTTGGACAACCCCCGCTTCAAAGCTCGCTTCGCACATCGTTGCGGCCTCCTGAAATCTATCGTAGTAGGGGGGGGGGCTTGATCTTTCTGCGCCGGACTCGAGTTCGGTTTTTGAGGTCTGCGAGATCCGCCTCCGACGTCTATGGTTGTTTGATCCCTTCTCGCTCCTCCCCCGCTCTCGCACACTCCGCCACGGGTACGATGGGGATTAGCATGATCTTCAGACATGCTGAAGTAAACGTCATTGCCGACAGCCGCGACCAACAGCTTCGCGCACAAACTCCAAGTTTCTCCTCGGACCATTCGTGTTGTTGTCCCGCGATGCTTCAGCCAGCCAGCCAGCGACCGACCGACCGTCTCTGCCAACACAGCGTCGAAAACTTAAGATTTTCCCCGAAGCGGATCCTTCGAGTCTGTAGACGTCTTTCATCTTCGTGGAAGTTGGACGGAGGAACTCCTGACGCTCGCCATCGATCTGTGAGGGGTAAAAATCCCCTTCATCGGGGTCCGAGCTACCAGCCCTGCCTACCTTTGGGCTGTTGTTGGCGGAACGCAGTCAGTGACATGCCCTGAATCGGGGAAGAATTAAATCTCCGCTGTATGTATCGAAGCGGTAGGGGGTAGAGTAGCTGGGGTAGATTTGTGTCCCTGTTCGAGGAGGTAGCCGTTTTGTGCTTGTCGATACTTTCTCTAGATAAGAGCCAGACGGGTCAAAGCTGTTTTTCAAAGCATCACTCGACAACGGGCTTGGAGATAAAGAGTTCGAAAGAATATTTTTGTAGAGTAAAAAGGGACTTTGAAATTTCGAGGCGGTGGGGTGTACTTGCGTTGAATGTGCGGTAGGTAGGCTGTTCCTATTTCAGTGCTACGAGGCCGACAAGGGAATCTGTTTGATATGTAGGGGCCCAGAAATTGAACGGTGGAAGTAGGCTATATATGGGCTATACCTTAGCTACCTACGGTATGTATTGGATAAGGCTGAGAGCTACCTTATCGGTGTCCGAATTAGGTAGACTTTCTTCCACTTAGGGCATTGACAAGCGCGTCACGTGCTCGCTTACCTTTTGAAAATTACGAGGAGCGGTTGAGATATTTGCAGTTGATGCACCTGCTGGAGCTATCTTAGGATGTTAGTTTTTGGGGCAAACTGCAAAAAACATGTTGGAGGATCCCCAATGTACTGTACTGTATTGTAGTATGCTGGGGCGAGATGGGATTTTTTAGGTTCGCAGGGCTGGCTTTTTATAACCGGTTAATTTCCCGAGAAATCCAGTATACCTTTTTTATTCCTACAAGCGTTTTTTAAAATAAGTTCGACCCTCATGAGGTTTGTACACCTCGGGCTTTTAGTTGCGTTGAACTTGGAAATACCAACAAGTACATACGTTACATATATGCCGACGGTACGAGTAACAAAGGGGTGGGTGGGGAAACGTACAAAGGCAGTCTTTACTGCTCGTCGCAGGCCCATGCCCAAAGCCATTAAGAGAGAGAGATATGGAGAACAGCCATGCTAGTCGGACGCGTCACTGTGTCTACGAAAGCGGAGGTGCAGTAGCGCTATCATCGTGTGAAAGTGCGGTTCTGGGCTGGTCTTTCCCTCAGGCGAGGCAAGCTTGCTTACTGGCTTGATCTGGAATGCATTGCTTTGGTCGCAGGAGCAGGCGGTGGATGTTGTTGTGGTCGACGGTGACTTTTCTTGGCCCCGATTGTTTTAAGTCAGGGGTGTGTTGTGTCGTTTAACAAGAAGGGTCTGACCGGACCTATTGAGTGGGCAATTCGGCGTTGGGGTTGTGGTTGGTAGGAGTACGTTGAGAAACTACGGTAGTTAGCCGGTATGGATTAGCGTAGCGTCAAATCGTTGCTCTCACAATGGAATTGCATTGAAAGAAGCGACGCTAAAGCATTAAGCTGTCCTATCCCACAGCTCCATAGAGCTTGTACAAGATTAGTACCCATCTCCCAGCAGAGACATCTGCCCGGTGGATTTTCTATGACCTGTTGCCAAATACACAACTGGATATCAAGCCCCTTTAGAAGTCTGGGTAATCCTGCCTCTGCCTATGCGAAATCCCACAGCTGACTGCTCCTGGCTGAAATAAATGCTAATCAGGAATACCCGCCTGCCTGCCTGTCCCTCCCTACCTGAGAAAATAGAAGTAAAACGCCGCCGTCGTGGAGGGGCCGATCGGTGATGTCGTAGAGAAGAATCATATACACATTAGAAGAGAAATAGGAGGGCGGGTAAAAGCGGCAAAGACCGGAGCGTGATGATGCGTAAGCCATGCCTCGAGGTCGTAAACTGAGCACAACTTGAGCATTTCTGGTTGATGCAAGCAAGGTCCGTTTCGGGCAGGATGAGGCAGTCAAATGCGCTTCCGGGGTAGAAGGTAAGCACCCAAGATAGCTTACTTCACGTATCGCCATCGTCATCGGTGCCAATGGCGTCCTCGTCGTCCTTTGGCTCCAATCCAGCATTCTGGCATGCCTTTCTCCATCGCTCGGCCTCCCTACAGACTCGGCCCAACTCGCCCTTCAGCTTGTCGACACTGGTGCTCAGCTCCACAACCACTTGATCGGTCAGTGACTTCTCTTGGGTCCATTTGTCGATATTTCTCGTCTCGTTTGCTTTCAGCTGTGTTATGTATTCGACCGCGCGTTGTAATATGGAGCCCTTGTTCTTTTCGCATCCGGGGACGATCTTCGCTATTTCGTTGATTCCTTCGTTGATCGTTTCCCGACGTCTTCGCTCAACTAAGCCATTCCATCAGTGATGACCAACGCAATGAGAGCTTGGAGGAAGCTCACCTTCTTTGTGGTTGTCTCTTCGAACCTTATGCCACTCCTCTGACCCCACTGGTGGCTTGTTGCCGCCGCCATTCGATGACTCTCTTGCGGCTTGGACTTGTGCCGCTGTACCTCCTTGAAATGATCCGAGATTGCATGGAGTCCCCTGTGTGTGTTGGTTTTGACCATCGTTCTGCCCGCCTATATCGAAGGAGGAATCAAGCTGCTGGTCTCTATCGGTTCCTGAAGCAGTGCTGGCAAAAGACAGCTCGGTCGGCTGAGGTACGGTTAACTGTGGCATTATTCCAGCAAGTGCCGCAGCGGCTGTCGAGCTTGGGTTGGAGCCGTCTGGCAGACCCTGGTTTACGCCTGCAACATGTCGAGCCAGCTGTTGAGATAGAGCACTAAAGTCGTGGGAGTTGGGCGAGTCGCGCAGGCTGTCGGAGAAAAGGGAATTTGATAGTTGGTTGGCTTCGTGGTTGTTGCCGTTCACGTTGTTCGATGATGATGTACGTTTCGAGCCCAAGTGCTTCCCATCGGCACCATGATGATCGGAGACGTTGCGTTTGCGCTTGTTCGATGCTTTCAGCTCCTGCAACGCATGCTCTACCGCACTTGCTGCCCTCTCTTGTACGCTTGGTTCGCCGTTCTCTTGCTGCCCCGGAAAACCCATGTGATCAGACATTGCGCCGGTAACAGTGGCCAAATGGATCGTCCTGTGCAACCCGGTGGAACAGGCCAAGTCGCCCACTTGAGATGGCTTGTACCAGATGAGGCGATCGAAAGGTTTATACCGAAAAGGCCTCGTTACACGAAGCGGCTCGGTGCGCAGTGGCACTCTTGTGTGACACTCTACCCCGGACTGCGAGACGAACACCCTCTGCGAAAAGGGTTCGTGGCCGGCAGCGTACCGGGTTTCCAGTACCCGTTAACGAGAAGCAAATATGTCTTTGACTGGTCTGCAGTCTTCTTTGAGTTCCTAGACTGTTGGTCGGGTAGGAATCGGGCCCGCAACCGTGCAGGAGTTTGCGCGGACCGTTGTTTGAATGGACTTGTTATGAGCTCTATCGAATCCCAAGGTCAGCAGTCGTTCAACACGTGGTCCATTATCGAGGTGTCACGAGTCATGCAAGCATGCGGAGCCAGATGAAATCAAAGCGCGTCCTGCTCTGTCAATCGAACAGCGCCAAGGCTTCCGTTGAATCTCACCGACTACCCAGGATGGGGGTTTTGCTTGGGAACTTCCGATTGATGAGTTGATAGGCTCATTGTGGACAGCGGGCGGTCATGTTGGGTCGTATCTGGGGTAAAGGGTTGTATAGAGCCCCACACTAGAGATCATTGTTTTCGGGGCACCTCAAGATGGTGTGCAGAGAATTAAATTGATAGCACAGCGTAACAGGACAAGGGCAGGATATTTCCGGAACGAAGAATGTAGAAATACTTACCAGCTACTGTATCACGCGCCCGTTCTGGACGTTGATATTCTGATATCGATAAACGCAAGCTAAATACTAAGACTT
>JAABVA010000179.1_pt1 | contig 84285 bp, 83 predicted proteins | sample 5560331 | NCBI WGS metagenome assembly JAABVA01 (sample SAMN12812661, study PRJNA571458) | rock metagenome | isolation source: Antarctica rocks | place: Antarctica: Victoria Land, Mt New Zealand sud | collected 2016-01-07
GTCACCTCCGGCGGCTTCTTCCCCAAGGGTGTCAACGGTGCCCTGAACCAGAGCGGCGGCTCGGCCAGCTCCGGCTCCGGAGCCACCCCCAGTGGTGGGGCGGGCACCGGTGCCGGTGGCACCTCCAGCGGGCGGAACACCGAACTGCTGGTCGGCGGTGCGGTGGCCGCCGCAGGCGCAGTGGCTGCGGCCGGTGCGTACCAACACGGCCGCAAGACCGCCGCCGACGGCGCGCCGGAGGACGTCGCCGGCACGGCATAGCAACCCAGGTGTCCTGGCCCCGCCGGAGGAGTTTGGCGGGGCCGGGCGCGGCCCACCGTTGAAGGAGGAATCGATGCGAGGCGCTGGACGGCATCGCGCCGGCGTGGATCGACCCAGGGGCTCGACGCGTCCGGGTCAACCACACCGGGTCTACCTGGTGCTGTGCGTGGTGCTGCTCGGAGCCGCCGCGCTGCTGGCCGGACGCTACTTCCAGCAGTCTCCGCCACCGCCTGCCCCGCCCGGTGCGCTCGGCGCCATCCCCGCCGCCATGACAGCAAGCGCCGAGTCAGGCCCGTCGCGGCCTGGGCTGCGTGACCCCGAAGCCGAGACCGATCTCGAACGATCACCGGCACCCGCACCCCCGCCGGTACCGGCACCGGCACCGGCGCCGCCGCCTCCTTTTCACCTGGCGGCGTCTCCCCCGACCTCGGTGCGGGCCTCGGCCGTGGGCATCGACTCCCCCTTGGTGCAGGTGGGTCTCCACGAGGACGGAACGATCGAGGTTCCCAGCTCCTACGACAAGGCTGCGTGGTACCGGCTCGGGCCCCCGCCCGGTGCGCTGGGCCCCGCGGTGATCATCGGGCACGTGGACTCCTACCGAGGTCCGGGCGTCTTCTTCAACGTCGGAGCCATGCGTCCCGGCCAGGTCATCAGCGTCACCCGCGCCGACAAGAGCATTGCGCAGTTCCGCGTCGACGCCGTCAACAGCTACCCGAAGAACCGGTTTCCCACCGAGTCCGTCTACGGACCCATCAATTACGCCGGCCTGCGCCTGATCACCTGCGGTGGCACCTTCGACGAGAAGACGAGGAACTACGAATACAACGTCGTCGTCTACGCCTCCTTGCTGCACCCTTGAGACTGCCCCCTGAGACAGCTGCGCCCCTGAGACAGCTGCGCCCCTCAGCTCAGTTGGCGTCGTCATCCGGTGCCGAGGCGGCCGGGTACTGCTCCGCCATCCATTGCCTCGAAGGCGAAGCGAGCAGCAGACCCAGGGTCGCGAGAACCACCGCGCCGAGCAACAGGCCCAGCAGCACCTGCGCGGAGGCCGTGAGCAGCGACCACGCGACCGGCAGCAGCACCACCTGCACCACCAGCGCGGGTCCACGTCCGCCACGCCTGGACTGCAGCAGGGCCACTCCCCCGGCCAATACGCCGACGCCGAGTACGGCGAACATGGCGGCGGTGCCGTAGCCGATGGTGGCGCTCTCGTGGTTGCCGGCCAGCGTGCGGACCAACAACGCCACGGCCACCACCACGCCGACGCAGCCCTGCAGCGCGACCACGGCACCGGCGATACGGATTGTCAACGGCGCGGCGCCAGAGCTCTGATGGGACACGGACCCACATTAGGTCACCCGTATTCTTGCGAGCTGTGCGCGCACTGCTGGTCGTCAACCCCAACGCAACCTCGACCAGTTCGGCCGGGAGAGCGGTGCTCACCCGCGCATTGTCGAGCGAGCTAGACCTGCAGGTGGCCCACACCGACCACCGCGGCCACGCCACCGAGCTGGCCACCCGGGCCAGTACCGACGGTGTCGATGTCGTCGTGGTGCTCGGCGGCGACGGCACGATCAACGAGGTGGTCAACGGCATCCTGGGCCCGCCCCGCAGCTTCGGCCTACGGACGAGCAAGGTCCCGGCCCTGGCCGTCGTTCCCGGCGGTTCTGCGAACGTGTTCGCGAGGGCACTGGGCATCTCCCCGGACCCCTTGGAGGCCACTCAGCAGCTCCTGGAGGCCATTGCCACCGACAGCCGTCGTTCGCTGGGCCTCGGGCATACCGGCGAGCGGTGGTTCACCTTCAACGCCGGACTCGGCTGGGACGCCGAGGTGGTGCGGACGGTCGAGGAGCACCGCAAGAACGGAAAGGCAGCGACGCCTGGTCGCTACTGCTGGGCCGCGGTCAGTCGATACTTTCGCTCCAAGCACCGCCAGCCGCTGCTGACCGTGGAACTTCCCGGCGAGGACGCGACAAGCGGATTACACATGGTGTTCATCACAAACACCGACCCATGGACATACCTCGGTGCCCGGGCGGTTCGCACAAATCCGGGCACCTCCTTTGCCGGCGGACTGGGCGTCTTCGGCCTGACCAGTCTGGGTTGGCCCTCGGTTGCCAGGGTGATACCCCAGATTCTTCGGCGCGAAGGCGATCCGCGGGCCCGCGCGCTACTGCGCAGGGACGACGTCGCGCAAGTCCGTGTGCGGTGCGCGGAACTCACCGGGCTGCAACTGGACGGCGATTACCTGGGCCGGCACGCCGAGGTGGTGTTCAGCACAGTCGCCGACGCGATCGACGTGCTGGTACAACCGAACAGGTAATCCCTGGTAGGGGGCATCCGACCGCGCCGCGAATGGGCCGCTCATCGGCGTGAGATGGAGCACCACTGTTCGCAAAGGTCTTGACATCGGCCTGGTTCGTGAAACCATTCACAAGCAACAGACTAGAGAACATTCGGCGTCGCACCATGAACGCCAAACCAACAACACGGCGCGCAACACGCGCCCGGCAAGGAGCAGAGGATGGACTGGCGCCACAAGGCGATCTGTCGTGACGAGGACCCTGAGCTTTTCTTCCCCGTGGGGAACAGCGGTCCCGCTCTCGCCCAGATCGCTGATGCGAAGGTCGTCTGCCGCCGCTGCCCGGTGATGTCTGAGTGCCTGACCTGGGCCCTGGAGTCGGGTCAGGATGCGGGCGTCTGGGGCGGGATGAGCGAGGACGAGCGGCGCGCGCTCAAGCGTCGCAATGCCCGGACACGAGCACGCAGCGGAGCCTGACAGCGGCTCAGCGACAGATCGGTCCTCGGGCCCATGCACCCTCGGGTGCATGGGCCCGATTTCGTTGTCGCAGATTTCGTTGTCGCAGACCTTAGCGGTAACGGTGGGTCACCGGCAGCCGCAACCGCGCCTCGGTGCCCCCGCCGGCGGCCGGTCGCACGCTCAGCGAGCCGCCCAGCTCGGCATCGACCAGCGTCCGGACGATCTCCAGACCGAGGCCGCCGGCGCCGGCCAGGGTGAATCCGGCCGGCAAGCCCGCACCGTCGTCACGGACAACGACCTTCAGCCAGCCGGCCGAACGTTGTGCCTGCACCACAACCGAACCCGCGACCCCGGGGCCGAAGGCATGCTCGAGCGCGTTCTGCACGAGCTCGGCGAGGACCATCACCAGCGGGGTGGCCAGCTCCGCGGCGAGCTCACCCATGCAGCCCTCCCTGCGCACCTCGACCCTGCTGTGCACGGTGGCCACATCGGCCATCATCGGCACCAGTCGATCGATGACGTCATCGAGATCGACTCGTTCGTCCACCGACATCGACAGCGTGTCGTGCACCAGCGCGATGGAGGCCACCCGTCGCACCGACTCGGTAAGGACCGTCCGCACCTCGGCGTTGCCCGAGCGGCGTGCCTGCAGACGCAGCAATGCCGCCACCGTCTGCAGGTTGTTCTTCACCCGATGGTGGATTTCCCGGATGGTGGCGTCCTTGCTCAGCAACGCCCGGTCGCGGTTGCGCACCTCGGTGACGTCACGCACCAGCACGAGAGCGCCCTGCGGGATGCCGCCCGGCCGCAGCGGCAGGGCGCGCAGTAGTACGGTCGCACCGCGCGCGTCCGCTTCGATGCGGAGGGTGGCCGACCCGTCGAGCGCCGCCCGGATGCGTTGCACCACCTCGGTGGCATCGAACGGGTCGGAGACGAGCGTCTGGGTAAGCTGGGCGAGGTCGGTGCCGACCAGCTCGGTGGGCAACCCCATGCGGTGATAGGCCGACAGCGCGTTCGGGCTCGCGTAGACCACCGTGCCGCCCGGCTCCAGCCGGATCAGTCCGTCGCCGGCTCGGGGACTGGTGTGCACATCGGCGACCGATTCGCTGGCCGGGAAGGTTCCGTCGGAGATCATCTGGCAGAGGTCGGCGGCACACTGCAGGTACGCCGCCTCCAAGGGGCTCGGCTGCCGGATGTTGGCCAGGTTCGCGTCCTTGCTGAGCACTGCGACCACCTGCCCGTCGCAGCTGACCGGCACGGCCTCCCTGCGCAGCCAGAGACCCTCGTGGGCGTAGGGCCGCTCCTCGACCAGAATGCGCCCCTGCGACATCGCGGCATGCAGCCCCGGACGCAGCTGCGCGTCCAGCCGCGTCCCCACCGCGTCGACGGGGTAGGACGTGTGGGCGGTGGTGGGCCGGACCTGCGCCACACAGAGCAGTGCAGCACCGCTGGTGACGCCCGGCCCGATCGGCACCCAGAGGCGGAAGTCGGCGAAGGACAGATCGGCCAGCAGCTGCCATTCCGCCACCAGCTGCTGCAGGTGGTCGGCGGTCGTCCCGGTGAGACCGGTGTGCTCCGCGAGCAGGTCGCTGAGCGTGGACATCAGCTAGCCGCTGATCTGCGCCTCGAACGCGGTCACGCAATGACCGCCAGCAGGTCGCCGGGCTGGACGTCGTCGCCTTCGGCGACCTCGACGGACTCCACGGTTCCTGCCTCTTCGGTCAGCACCGGGATCTCCATCTTCATCGACTCGAGGATGACCACAGTGTCTCCTGGAGCCAACACGTCACCAACTGCGACCGAGACCCGCCACACCTTTGCGGGTAGCTCCGCGAGCACCTTTTCCGACATCGGCTTCCTCCTCGTCGTCCACGGCGATCCAACCACAACGGGGCGCGCGAGGATCCCGCGCCACAGCCGTGGGACACTAGGTGCACCCGAGCAGTGGAATCGAACAGGGAGATGTCATGGGAAAGCGCGGACGCAAGAAGCGCGATCGCAAGAAGAGCGGCGCCAACCACGGTAAGCGTCCCAATTCCTGAGACGCCCGCCACGTAAGACGGCCCGGCCCCCACTGTGGGGGCCGGGCCGTCTGCCGTCCTAGGTGGTAGGCGGTGACTCCGACCGATCCTCGTACGTGACGACGCTACGTTGCAGGGTGAGCACCAACCGCTCCCGCAGGTGTTGCGGCGCGCGTTCACCGCCGCACTTGCGGCTCAGAAGCCTCTTGACCTGCTCCTCGATGCCGAACTCGGTGAGGCAGGGACTGCAGTCGTCGAGGTGCCGTTGCACCCGCTGTCGGCTCGTCTCGTCACACTCGCCGTCGAGGAAGAGCCAGACATCCGCCAGTACCGCGGAACAGTCGACGTCGCTCCCGCCGGAGCAGCGTGGTACCTCTGCACTCATCGGGTGACCTCGCCTGCTGCACCAACGAAGCCTCGGTCACGGGCCACGCCGGCCAGCATCCCGCGCAACAGTTTGCGGCCGCGGTGCAACCGCGACATCACGGTGCCGATGGGCGTCCCCATGATCTCGGCAATCTCCTTGTACGCGAACCCCTCGACGTCGGCGTAGTACACGGCCATCCGGAACTCCTCCGGCAGCGACTGCAGCGCCTCCTTGATGTCGGAGTCGGGAAGACGATCGAGCGCCTCCACTTCGGCGGAGCGCAGACCACGCGAGGTGTGCTCGGCCGCGTCCGCCAGCTGCCAGTCGGTGATCTCTTCGGTGGGATACTGCTGGGGCTGCCGTTGCTTCTTGCGATAGCTGTTGATGTAAGCGTTGGTCAGGATGCGGTACATCCACGCCTTGAGATTGGTTCCGGCACGGAACGAACCGAACGCGCCGTAGGCCTTGAGGTAGGCCTCCTGCACCAGGTCCTCGGCGTCGGACGGGTTGCGGGTCATCCGCAGCGCGGCGCCGTAGAGCTGGTCGAGCAGCGGCATCGCATCGCGTTCGAACCGGGCGGTGCGTTCTTCGGGCGTCTCCGCGGCTTGGGCGGCGGCTTCACTCGGGTCCTGGGCGGTACCTGGGGATGTGGACGATGCCACGGTTCTCCTTCCGCCAGTCGGCTCATGCCTCGGTGGCACGAGCCTGCGGTTCTCGGTGGCGTCCCACGATACCGGGCTCGCCGCGGCACGCGACGGCGAACTCCACACCGATCGGAACCGATCTCGATCTGCCGTCTCGGCACGGCCCTGCCGCTGTGCACACTGGGTGGTCAACTTCGGCTCCTCCGCCGTGCGTGGGCATCCTCACCGGATCAGCCGAGGCCTCCGGGCCGGCGATCCCGCCTTGCTCTCGCGTCAACACTGCCGAGAGCGACCCTGTTCCCCGTGCTGCTGCCTTGCCGACGCCTCAGGCACCCCCTCCTGGTGCGGAATGGGTGCCTGAGGCAGGTGAGCTCGCGGGCGGGGCCGGCGAATACCGCTACTTGGTCGGCTTCACCTCCGGGATCCCGTTGGCTGGCGGTGCGGCCGGCTTGCCCGGGTACTCCACGATCGGGGCGTCGCCGTTGTTCGTCTGCAGTACCGGGGTCAGCGACTTGCTACCGCCGTCGGCCTGCAGCTCAACCACCTCGGCGCCACCCATCCCCGCGTGCTTGCTCCCGGAGTAGCGGTAGGGCACGAAGTTCGCTCCCTGAAAGCTCTCGCCCTGCTTCTCCAGGGCTTTGACGATGCCGTCCCGCGTCAGGTCCTTACCGGCCGCCTGGAGCGCCTGCACGAAGGTGTACGCCTGCGCATGCCGTAGATCCGGTAGTTCGTCAGGGGACCCTGCTGGCCGCTGGCCTTCCATACCTTCTGCCACAACTGTGTCCAGGCGTTGTCCTTGTCCGTGGTCCCCGGCATGTACTCGGTGGTGAGGATGCCCTGCAGCGGGCTCGCACCGGACACCGCGCCCTTGGAGAACCGGGACAGCAGCGAGCCGACCAGCTCCGGGTCCGACCCGATGTTGGCGTAGAACCACTTCGGCTTGTAGTTCAGCTTCTGTGCCGCCAGCTGGGACAGCGCGGTGTAGGACGGCACGTTGAACCCGAGGATCAGGTCCGCGCCGGAGGCCTGCAGTTGGGAAATCTGCGGCCGACGTCGGTGTTTCCCGGGACGTACTTGGCGACCGAGACGATCTGCTTGTCGGTGAAGCGGCGCGCCCCCAGCTCGGAGTCCCGACCGAGGTCGTCGTCCTGCACGAAAAGCCCGACCTTGGCGTTAGGGAAGTTCTTCGCCACGTACTGGCGGATGATCTTAGACTCGACCTCGTAGTCCGGCTGCCACCCGAAGGTCTCGGGGTTCTTCTTGGGCTGGTCCCACAGCAGCGAGCCCGAGGACACGAGCAGGTTGGGAACACCCTCGGAGTTGAGGAAGTCGAGCACCGCGCTGTGGGTCGGCGTGCCCAGACCCCCCACGACGGCGAACACCTTCTCCTGCAGGACCAGCTGGTTCACCACCTGGCTGGTGTTGGCCGGGTTGTAGCCGTCGTCCTTTACGACGTACTCGATCTTGCGGCCGTTGACGCCGCCGTTGGCGTTGACGTAGTCGAAGTACGCCTTCGCCCCGGTGGGAATCTCGCTGTAACCCGGCGCCGCAACACCGGTCAGCGGGTAGTGGGCGCCAATCTTGACCGTGTCTGCGGTGACGCCCGCGGCGGCGTCCCCGGAGCCTCCACCGGACTTGCCGCCGCCACACGCGGATGCGAGCAGCACCGCGCCGACGACCACCGCCAGCGCACGCCCGCTCCTGCCGAATTTCATGGTGCCTCCTTCTCGTCCACGGGCTCAGATGCCCGGGAAGCTCTGTGGTTGCCGTCGGCGCCGCTCGCGCCTTCCGGCGGGTTCGCCCGGGTGGTCTTCGCCGATGTCCGCTTGCGCCCGCGCAGCCGGGTGCGCACGGTGCCGACCATCCCGGCGGGGGCCAGCAGCATCACCAGCACCAGCACAACGCCGTACACGAGCGGCGCCAGCTGGGCGGCCGCCGTGTCGTCGAGTCCCCGCGCCGTGCCGAAGTCGGTGGTGAACTGCGGCAGGAACACCAGCACCGCGGAACCGAGCACCGCGCCGAGCAGACTGCCGAGTCCGCCGAGGACCACCGCGGTGAGCAGACCGAGCAAGAGCACGATGGTGAAGGCGCTCGGGGTGGCAATCCGCACCACGACGGCGAACACCGCACCGGCCAGCCCGGCGCAGGCCGCGCTGACCACAAACGCCTGGATCCGGGTGCGCCCCAAATTGATCCCGGCGAGCTCGGCCGCCACCTCGTCGTCGCGCACGGCCCGCCAGGTCCGGCCCACCCGGCTGCGCACCAGATTGGTCAAGAGAAAGACGGTGATGGCCAACGCCGCCCAGCCGACGTAGGCCAGGTACTTGCTGCCGGTGACCGAGTTGCCGCTGACCCAGGAGATGAACCAGTCGAACCAGTCCGGAGCCCGCGGCGTGGTGACACTCAGACCCTGCTCACCACCAAGCGTGTCACTGAAGTACAGCGCCAGTCCCGGCAATGCCACCGCCAGGGCAAGCGTGGCACCGGCCAGGTAGGGCCCGTGCAGCCGAGCCGCCGCTGCACCGACCACCGCGCCGACCAGGGCGGACCTAACGTCGTTAGGTTGGCTGTCCCGCATTCTGACGGCCGTTGTGACAAAATCGTTATTTGTCTCACTACGAGCGAGGTGAATTCCCGGCGGCCAGCGGGAGTCGTTCGGGAGGCGGACGTCCGCTAGAGGTGCCGGACGATCCAGCGCCGCACCGCCGCGGCGACCGCCGCCGGATCGGTGGCCAGGCTGTGGTCACCGGGGACGGCGACGACCTCGCGTTGCTTCGCTGCCACTGGCATGCCGAAACGGTCCCGGCTTCCCTGGACGACGAGCACCGGCACCGTCACCGCATCCAGCTCGGCCTGCCGCGACTGCTCGGGTTTCCGGGGCGGGTGCAGCGGAAACGCCAGACACAGCACGGCGATGGCGCCCGTCTCCGCTGCCGTCCGACAGGCGACCCGTCCGCCGGAGGAACGTCCCCCGGTGATCAGGGGCAGGGCGCTCAGCGGCCCGGCGGCCAGCTGCCGCAGCGTCGCCGTCCATGCCGTGTCCAGCTGATGGGCGGGGGGCCGGAGCGCGACGGCCGGCCACCCGGTACGGCTGCTCGGGCAAAACCACGCTGACGTTCAGCTCGAGCGCGACGGCGTTGACCGCCTGCAGGTCGGCGGTGGCCACACCACCCCCGGCGCCGTGGCCCATCACCAGTGCCGCCCGGGGCGCGGGAGCCGGATGCAGATGCGCCAGCGCCGGGCCGTACGGGGTGTCGAGCGCCAGCGGGCTCATCGTGGATGCCTGCTCTCGGCTGCACCATCGGGACCACGCCTGCGTGGCGGGCCGGCTCGAGTGCGCGATGATGGTGCGGTGACCTCTCCGCCACCATGGTCGGCGCCGCCGGCGCAGCGTCCCGTGCACGCCGACGTCGTCGTTCCCGGATCCAAGTCGATCACCAACCGCGCACTGGTGCTCGCCGCGCTCGCGGACGGTCCCAGCCGGCTGCTCGGCGGGCTGCAGAGCAGGGACACCGCTCTGATGGCCGCCGGACTGCGTGCGCTGGGTTGCCGCATCGATGCTGAGCTGGTGACGCCGAGGCAACTACGCGGGCCCGCGACGGTGGACTGCGGGCTGGCCGGCACCGTGATGCGCTTTCTGCCATCGGTGGCCGCCCTGGCCGAGGGCGACATCCGTTTCGACGGCGACCCGCAAGCACGCTCCCGGCCGATGGGCACCGTCCTGGATGCGCTGCGCGCCCTCGGCGCGGACATCGACGGCAACGCCCTGCCGTTCACGGTGCACGGCGGAGGTGAGCTGGCCGGCGGCGAGGTGACCATCGATGCCTCGGCCTCCTCCCAGTTCGTCTCCGGCCTCTTGCTGTCGGGCGCTCGGTGCACCCACGGCATCACTGTGCACCACCAGGGTGAGCCGGTGCCGTCACTGCCGCACATCGCGATGACCATCGACATGCTCCGAGCGGCCGGCGTGGTAGTGGACGACTCCCAGCCGGACACCTGGCGGGTGCAGCCAGGACCGGTCGCAGCCAGGGACTGGGTGGTCGAGCCGGACCTGTCCAACGCCGCCCCGTTTCTGGCCGCTGCCGCTGCCACCGGCGGTCGGGTGCACGTGCCCGGCTGGCCGCTCCGCACCACCCAGGCGGGCGACCGCATCCGGACGATCCTGCAACAGCTGGGCGCCGAGGTGACACTGGGCGGATCGGGCCTCACGGTGCAGGGCCCGCAGCGGCTGGACGGCGTGGACATCGACCTGCACGACGTCGGCGAACTGACTCCGACGGTGGCGGCCCTCGCTGTGCTGGCCGAGGGACCGAGCTGTCTGCGGGGCATCGCGCACCTACGCGGTCACGAGACCGATCGCCTGGCCGCCCTGTCCGCTGAGATCGCCGCGCTCGGTGGGTGCGCCGAGGAGACCGCCGACGGTCTGCGGATCACCCCGCGGCCGCTGCGCAGCGGTGATCGGGCCTGGCACGCCTATGCCGATCACCGGATGGCCACCGCCGGCGCCATCATCGGGCTGGCGGTGCCCGGTGTCACCGTCGACGACATCGCGACCACCGACAAGACGCTGCCCGGGTTTGCCGCCATGTGGCACCGGATGCTTACCGGAGAGCAGCCCTGAGCAAACGGGTGTACGACGAGTCGGACGCGCGGGTACGCCCACGTCCCGGCTCCCGGCCGCGCACCAAGACCCGACCCGAACACCTGGACGCCGAGACCGCCATGGTGGTGTCGGTGGACCGGGGACGCTGGGGCTGCGTGCTCGACGGCGATCCCGCACGCCCGGTGGTGGCGATGCGGGCCAGGGAGATGGGCCGGACGCCGGTGGTGGTGGGCGACGCGGTGAGCATCGTCGGCGACCTCAGTGGGCGGACCGACACCCTCGCGCGCATCGTGCGGGTCGCCGTGCGACGCACCGTGCTGCGCCGCACGGCCGATGACACCGACCCCTACGAGCGCATCGTGGTGGCCAACGCCGACCAGCTCGCCGTCGTGGTCGCCCTCGCCGACCCCCCGCCCCGGACCGGACTGATTGACCGCACGCTGGTCGCCGCCTACGTCGGGGGGCTCACGCCCTTGCTCTGCCTGACCAAGTCCGACCTGGCGGAGCCCGACGACATCATCGCTGCCTATGCCGACTTGGAGGTGCCGGTGGTGGTGCTCGATCGGAGCGCACCGCTGCAGGAGGTGCAGGCTGCCCTGGACGGCAAGATCACCGTGCTGCTCGGGCACTCCGGTGTCGGCAAGTCCACCCTGGTCAATCGCCTGGTCCCGGACGCCTTCCGCGCGACCGGGGTGGTCTCCGGAATCGGCAAGGGACGGCACACCTCCACCCAGTCGGTGGCACTGCCGTTGCCCAGTGGGTCCGGCTGGGTGGTCGACACTCCCGGCATCCGCTCGTTCGGGCTGGCTCATGTGTCCACCGACGACGTGGTGGCCGCATTCGCCGACCTCGCGGCGGTGGCGGCGACCTGCCCGCGCGGGTGCACGCACCTTGGTCCACCCGCCGACCCGGAGTGTGCCCTGGACACCCTGACCGGCACGGCCGCGCGGCGGGTCCAGGCCGTGCGGCGACTGCTGGTGGCGCTGGGTTCCCAGCACGACTGGTAAGCCTGCACCGGGCACGGCTCAGAGCAACTCCAGCAGGAATGGCAGCTCCTGCGTCGCATACCAGGCGAGCTCGTGGTCGGCCACCTCGCCGAGCACGAACTCCGCGTCGAGATCACCGAGGTCGGCGGCGTCCACCACCCGTACCGCGGCACGCACCGCGTCCTCGGCCTCGGCGGCGTCCACATGCACCGCCGCCACGTTGCCGAGCTGCACCGGTTGACGCAACCGCACCACCGCATCGTCGAGGTCCGGCCGCAGCTCGGCATCCGGCACATCGGCGCTGAGCACCGCCCTGCGGGCCAGTACCCCCTCCTCGTCCAACTCCCCGGCGAGCAACCGCAGGGAGGCGCGGGCCGCCTCCGCCATCGCCGCGTAGGACAGCTCCTCCTCGTCGCCCACCGCATAGGACTCGCGCAGGGCGGGGGTGAGGGCGAACGCGGTTCCGCTGACCGCGGCGAGCTGACCCTCCCGTTGCAACTCCTCGAGCATCCGGATGGTCACCGGCACAAAGACTCTCAACTTGGGACTCTCATCTTCGGGACTCTCATCCTGGCATCCTCATCGGGCCCGCTCGCGCACGCCGCACTCCTGGACGAGCTCGTGCAGCGCCTGCTCGATGAACCCGGCAAGCAACTCGACGTCCGGCATGGCGTCCCGGTCGGCATTGAGCCCGTAGTAGACGCCGCCGTCGTAGGAGGTCAGGCCGATGGTGAGCGCCTGGTTGGGCGCGAGGGGTACGACCGGAAACATCTCCTGCATGCGGGCGCCGTCGGCGTACATCGGCTTCTGCGGGCCCGGCACGTTGGTGATCAGCACATTGAACGAGCGGCGGGCGAGCGATCCGGCAACCCGGGAGCCCATCGCGTGCAGGGTGGGCGGCGCGAACCCCGACAGCTGCGTCAGGGTGGCGGCACCGATCAGCCGTTGGGACGACGCGTGGGCGCGAGTGGCCCGCGCGATGCGGGAGACCCGCACCGCCGGGCTGGGCTCCCCGACCGGCAGGTCGACCAGGAAGGAGGCCACGTCGCCGGTGGACTGGCCCGGCGCGTCGGCCAGGCCACCGTGCATTACCGACACCGGGGCCAGCGCGCGCACCGTGGTTGCCAGCGTGAGCTCTTCTCCCCTGGCGGCGAGCCAACTGCGCAGGGCCCCGGTGACCACGGCGAGCGCGACGTCGTTGACGGCTCCACCCCGGACCGAACGCACCTCCCGGTAGTCGGACAGCTGAGTTCTCGCGACGGCGAAGCGCCGCTGCCGGGAGATGGCCACGTTGAGCGGGCTGGGCGGCGCGGGCTTGGTCACCCGGTACAGGACCGCGGCCACGTCGCGCGCGGCGGTCGCCCCGGTGTTCACTGCAGTGGTCACGTCCCTGGCGACCCAGCGCGCAGCATCCACGATCTCCGCGGGGCGGCGCAACGCACCGGTCAGCACGTCAGCGAGCAGTTGCACCCGCCCGGGCTCCGGCGCGGGCATCCACAGCTGACCGCGCGTCACCGGCGGCCGCGGGGTGTCGTCCAGGATGACCTCACCGAGGTCGACGGCATCCGCACCATTGACCAGGGCCTCGTGCGTCTTGCTAATCAGCGCCACCTGGCCGCCGGCCAGGCCCTCGACGAGATACATCTCCCAGAGCGGTCGGCAGCGGTCGAGGCGGCGGGAGAGCAACCGGGACACCAGCTCGTGCAGCTGCGCATCGTTGCCCGGCGCCGGCAGGGCGGAGCGCCGCACGTGGAAGGCGATGTCGAAGTCGTTGTCGTCCACCCACACCGGGCGGGCGATCCCCCAGGGCACCTCGCGCACCTTCTGCCGGTACCGAGGGACGCGGCCGATCCGTCGCTCGATGAGCTGGACGAGCACGTCGTAGTCGAAACCGGACCGGCCCGGATGGAAGACGCTGAGGCTGCCGATGTGCGCGGGTATCCTGCTGCGCTCCAACGACAGGAATGATGCATCGAGCGGACTCAGTCGATCGCTCATGGCATGCAGCGTAGCGGCCGCACCGAACGCGGCCGTACACATCGCCGTCCACGGATTTCGGCCCTGTCACGGAATCGGGGACTGTCCACAGAGTTCGGCGAACTCGCCCCGCCCGTCGGCCACCTGCGACATACTGGCCGCGACGAGCTGCCCCTCCTCGGCCGTCGCCCCTCGTGCCCGCACGGCTGCCGCGTCTGCGCGGCGGCGGACCTCTCCTGCGGCACGCCGCCGACCGAACGCTCCCGCCGCGCGGGCACAACATCTGCCAGGAGAGTCCCCCACCATGCTCGACCGACGTGAACTCAACCCCACCGCGCCGCCCGACCGCCGCCCGGTCCCGACCGGGACGCCACCTGCCCTGGTGCTGCGCCGGGTCCGGCATGCGAACCCCCGTACGAGCGCCCTGCGCGCGAGGCCACCACCACCGCCCCGCCGGCTCCCGCCCGTCGACCGCCGCGCACCCCGATGGCTCGACCCCATCCGAACCCGATCATTCCCGCCGCCCTCGTGCGGGCCCAACAAGTCTTCCGGCTGACCATCGAAGTGCTCGAAGGCCGACGCGGCCCACAACAGCTCCAGCAACTGATGACCCCCGAGCTCGTCGCCAAGATCACCACCCTGTCCCGGGAGTACGCCGGCCGCCGCACGCGGATCACCGCGCGCCTGAGCCGGGTGCATGTTCAGCAGGTCACCCCGCGCGCCGCGGAGGCGTGCGTGACGGTGACCCGCAACCAGCGAGCGCACGCCATGGCCGCCCGGATGGAGCTGGGCAAACAGGGCTGGCAGTGCACGGCGCTGCGGATCGGGTGAGCCGAGCGGACTCCGGTCAGCGTTTACGCTTGGGCGTCTTCGGCCCCTTCGCCTTCTTGCGCGCCTGCGCACGCCGATCCCGCCGTGCGCCCACGCTGTTGGCTGCGGTGCCGGCGGCCCCGTTGCCGTCCCCGGCCGCACTGACCGCGGTACCGCCCGACTCGTCCGGTCCGGAGTAGACGATGCCCGCTTCCGGCTCGGCCTCATCGAGGCCCTTGGCGCGGAAGGCCGCCGGAGCTGCCGGCGTCGGCTGGGCAGCTGCGGCGGGCTGCGGTTGCGTGCCCGGCGACGCAGCGGCCGGGGTGGCCGCCGTTGGCCCGACGGCCGCGGCGGCGAGCTCGGGCGCCGGCGGCGCCACTTCCACGGTGACGTTGAAGAGGAAGCCGACCGACTCCTCTTTGAGCCCGTCGAGCATGCCGCGGAACATGTCGTAGCCCTCACGCTGGTACTCCACCAGCGGGTCGCGCTGGGCCATCGCCCGCAGGCCGATGCCCTCCTTGAGGTAGTCCATTTCGTAGAGGTGCTCACGCCACTTGCGGTCCAGCACGCTGAGCAACACCCGGCGCTCCAGGTCGCGCATGCCGCCATCACCGGCGATCGCGTCGATCTCCTCGGTGCGCTTGTCGTAGGCACTGCGCACGTCACCCAGCACGGCGGCCAGCAGGTCGTCGCGGGTGAGGTCGGCCTGCTCACCCACCTCGGTGTCGCCGACCAGGTCCTGCCAGCGAATGCTGACCGGGTACAGCGTGCGCAGCGCCGTCCACAGGGTGGCCAAATCCCAGTCCTCGGCGTAGCCGGCCGAGGTGGCGCCGTCCACATAGGCCGTCACCACGTCGGTGATCATGCCTTCGATCTGACCCTCGACGTTCTCCCCGGACATGATCCGGTGCCGCTCGCCGTAGATGATGGTGCGCTGCTGGTTCATCACCTCGTCGTACTTCAGCACGTTCTTGCGGATCTCGAAGTTCTGCTGCTCCACCTGCGTCTGGGCACTGAGAATCGCCTTGGAGACCATCTTGGCCTCAATCGGCACGTCATCGGGCAGGTTCAGCCGGTTCATGATCCCTTCGATCATCGGACCGTTGAACCGCCGCATCAGCTCGTCACCCAGGGACAGGTAGAACCGGGACTCCCCGGGGTCGCCCTGACGTCCGGAGCGCCCGCGCAGCTGATTGTCGATGCGCCGGGACTCGTGCCGCTCCGTACCCAGCACGTAGAGACCGCCGGCATCGCGCACCTTTCCGGCCTCCGCCTTGACCTCGTCCTTCAGCTCGGCGATCACGCCGTCCCAGGCGTTCTCGTACTCCTCGGAATCGCGCACGGGGTCGAGGCCCCGCTCGCGCAGTGCCACGTCGGCGAGAATGTCCGGGTTGCCGCCGAGTACCACGTCGGTGCCGCGGCCGGCCATGTTGGTGGCCACCGTCACCGCACCGGCGCGGCCGGCCTGCGCTACGATCACCGCTTCCTTGTCGTGGAACTTGGCGTTGAGCACGTTGTGCGGCACACCTTTTCGCACAAGCTGGCGGGACAGGTACTCCGAGCGCTCGACGCTGGTGGTGCCGACGAGGACAGGCTGGCCCTTCTCGTGCCGCTCGGCGATATCCTCCACGACCGCGTCGAACTTAGCCTCTTCGGACTTGTAGATCAGGTCGCCGTTGTCGACGCGGACCATCGGCTTGTTCGTGGGGATGGGAATGACGCCGAGCTTGTAGATCTGGTTCAGCTCGGCGGCCTCGGTCTGGGCCGTACCGGTCATCCCGGAGAGCTTGTCGTAGAGCCGGAAGTAGTTCTGCAGGGTGATGGTGGCCAGGGTCTGGTTCTCGGCCTTGATCTCCACCCCCTCCTTGGCTTCCAGCGCCTGGTGCATGCCCTCGTTGTACCGCCGCCCGGCGAGCACGCGTCCGGTGAACTCGTCGACGATGAAGACCTCGCCGTCGCGGACGATGTAGTCCTTGTCGCGGTGGAAGAGTTCCTTGGCCTTGATGGCGTTGTTGAGGTAGCTGACCAACGGCGAATTCGCCGCCTCGTAGAGGTTGTCGATGCCGAGCTGGTCCTCGACGAACTCCACCCCGGCCTCGTGCACCCCGATGGTGCGCTTCTTGATGTCGACCTCGTAGTGCGTGTCAAGCTTCATCAGGGGAGCCAGCCGGGCGAACTCGCTGTACCAGCGCGAGGACGCATCCGCCGGCCCGGAGATGATCAACGGCGTCCGGGCCTCGTCGATGAGGATCGAGTCGACCTCGTCCACCACGGCGAAGTGGTGGCCCCGCTGCACGCACTCGTCCAGGGAGTGGGCCATGTTGTCGCGGAGGTAGTCGAACCCGAACTCGTTGTTGGTGCCGTAGGTGATATCCGCGGCATAGGCGACGCGCCGTTCCTCCGGCGCCATGCCCGAGAGAATGGTGCCCACCTCCAGGCCGAGGAAGCGGTGCACCCGGCCCATCCAGTCCGAGTCGCGCTTGGCCAGGTAGTCGTTCACCGTCACGACGTGCACACCGTCGCCGGCGATGGCGTTGAGGTAAGCGGGCAGCACACAGGTGAGGGTCTTGCCCTCACCGGTCTTCATCTCCGCGATGTTGCCCAGGTGCAGGGCGGCTCCGCCCATCACCTGGACGTCGAAGTGCCGTTGCCCCAGCACCCGCATGGAGGCTTCCCTGGCCACGGCGAATGCCTCGGGCAACAGCTCGTCCAGATCCTCACCGTCGGCGTGCCTGCGGCGGAATTCTTCGGTCTTGGCGGCGAGCTCTGCGTCGGTGAGGGACTCGACGTCGACTGAGAGGCTGCTGACGTGGTCAGCGATGGACTTCAGACGTTTGAGCATCCGGCCCTCGCCGGCGCGCATCAGCTTGGAAAACGACAGCACAGCTTGTCTCGTCCCTCGGTCATCGACGGCAACGGTCCGACCGAGGAATAACCTCGGCCGGACCCCATGGTAGGCGGATCGGCATTACCCGTCGCCCATCATGCCTTGCCGCTGTGCCGGCGGGGGCTTGCTCAGACCAGACGGATCAATCCGTAGTCAAAAGCATGCCTGCGGTAAACCACACTCGGTTGGTTGGTCTCCGCGCACTGGAAAAGGAAGAAGTCGTGGCCGACGAGCTCCATCTCGTAGAGGGCGTCGTCGACGGTCATCGGTACCGCAGCGTGCTCCTTGACCCGCACGACCCGGCCGGGGCCGTCCTCGGCGGTTTCCGCTTCGGGTGTTGCTTGCTCGGCTTCCTCGGTCGTGGCGAGGGCGGCCGTGGCTTCGGCGACCGACACCGGGGTGTGCCTGCCGTGGTGGACGGTGCGCCGGTCGTGGGAACGGCGCAGGCGCGACTCCAGCTTGTTGATCGCAGTCTCCAGTGCCCCGTAGAAGGTCTCCGCGCATGCCTCGGCCCGAACGACGGGCCCTCGGCCGGTGGCGGTGAGCTCCACCCGCTGGCAGTTCTTGGACTGGCGACGGTTGGGCTCGTGCTGGAGCTCGATCCCGAAGAGGAAGATCGAGCGGTCAAAGCGTTCCAGCTTCGCCAACTTGTCGCTCACATAGGCGCGGAAGTGATCGGGAACCTCGACGTTTCTGCCCTTGATCACCAGCTCCGCCGCTGCCCGCTCGGTGGCGCTCGCCTCGGCCTCGTCGACGACGAAGGGCGACGGTTCGCGTTGTTGTTCGGTGGCGGCTCGCTGGTTTGCGTCCATCTCCGCACGTTCCCTGTCGATCGTGGTGTCGCGTGTAGTCGTCACTCATAACCTCCCACGTAGGTAGCCGGCCGCACTGCATGAGCCGGATTCTCGGCTGCGCCGGGAGGACAAGCACCCGGCGCCACTTACTCGAAGGGTTTCCCTCCCTTCTGTGGCTCCTTCGGCTGTGTTAGCGACCGTAGACCTGATCAAGCCGCTTAGACACCCCCTTCCTCGGCGTGTTATCCCACCTCGCAGGCCCTACCGCACCGCGGCCAACACCAGCACCGCGTGCACCCGTACTCCCCGCGTCCGCAGCGCCGCCGTGCTGGCCGCGGCGGTGGCGCCGGTGGTCAGGACGTCGTCCAGCAGCACCACCGCGGCGCCCTCAGCCGGCAACCGCCGCCGGGTCACGACAACCCGATCGCGGAGGTTCGCCACCCGCTCGTCGGCGCCCAGTCCCACCGAGTCGCGCACCCCACGTCCAGCTCGCAGGACCGGGCAGACGGTGGTGTGGGCAGCACCCAACCGGGCGGCGCATATCTGGGCCGCCCGCAGCACCGGGTCACCGCCGCGGCGGCGGGCAGCCCGGCGGCGGCTCGGCGCCGGAACCAGGCACAGCGGCGCCAGCTCCGCCGCGTCCAGCTCACCCCAGGTGCGCAAGTGCTGGATCGCGTCGGCCCAGGCAGTGCCGATCGGCCACACCAGGTCCCTGCGGCCACGTTCCTTGGCAGCGATCACCATCGCCCGCCGGGCCCCAGTGTAGAGACCCGTGGCCCAGGCGGGCGGCACCCCGTCCACCCGGGTGCGCACGGCCAGCGGTTCCGCGTCGAGCTGCCGGGCACAACCGGGGCACCACGGTGTCCCTGGCACTCGACAGCCCCCGCACTCGGTCGGGAGGACAAGGTCGAGCAGTGCGCGCATCGGTCCACTGTGCCCGCCTGCCCGCCGGCACAGCCGCGGTTCAGACGCGCCTGTGGATACGTCCGCGGTTGTCCCCAGCGACCGCGGTCAGCCGGGCAGGATGGGGAGATTCGTGTCGCCGCTCAGCCCGGCGATCTCCCGCCAGTAGCGCTCGCTGGGGTTGTCGCCGACGTTGAGCTGGAGCACACCCCGACTGTCTGCCACCAGCAGAGACGACGAGGACGCGGCGGCGACGAACCGCACCGGCGGCGAGAGGTTGCGGCCCGGCAGGGCTTGTACCTGGGCGCCGTCCACGCCGGCGTTGACCACGGGGCTGTCATCCGCGCGCACGGCAACAACGAGGGTGTCGGCGCTGCTCCAGTCCAGCGAGACGGCCGTGTCGGCCAGACTGGGCGCCACCAACTGCGGGCTGACGAGGGCAACTCCCCCGTTCTGCGAGCGCGCGACCACCGCCACGTACACCCTTCCGCCCACCACCACGCCCGCCCGCACCCCGTCCCTGGACAGCCGCAGGGCGCTGATCTGGCCGCCGAGCGCGGTGATCGACCCGACGTCCACCGGCGAGCTGGAGACCTGCCCGGTGGAGGGCTCCCGCACCGCGCGCACCACCGTTGCCCCGTCGATGGCCACCCACACCGACCGGTCGTCGCCCGACCAGGTCGGCCGGGTCATCGCGATGCCGCCCGCTGCGACCGCCACGTTGGCGCCCAAGCCGCCAACGAGCAACTGCACGACGGCTGCCGGCTTCGGGTCCGGCGCCACCGACACCGCGGCGACCTGTTGCCCGTCGTGCGAGATCGCCGCGGTCTGCAGCGAGCTGGCCCGGCCCAACGGACCAGCCACACCGGTGACCCCGCCGTCGGACACCTTGACCAGCGCACCGCGAGCAATGGCGTGCAGCCCGACGTCCGCTCCTGGCGAGGATCCGGGATCGGTGGAGGCCACATCGGTGGTGTCCCAGCCCCGCAGATGCTTCTCATCTAGTGGTGCGCCATCGGCCAACAGCACGTACGGGCCCCGTACCTGTGCGGAGTCCAAGGTCCATACGACCTGCGCGGCCAGCAGTTGGCGCTCGCTGGCGTCGAGCTTGTCCAGGCCGCCGAAGTCGATGCTGACCCCACCGGGGCCACCGGTCGCGGGTACCCCTTCCCCACTGGCCGTGGTGACGTTGCTGCGCAGCCGCACGTCCCTGCCCAGTTCGCTCACCACCCCGGGGAACAGCTGCGGGCTCGGTCCGCTGAGCAGCAGTTCGATGAGCCGGGCGGCTACCGAGTCGGAGTCCCTGGCCACCCACCGGGGATCGGACACCACCTTGCTCAGGTCCGGGTTGAGGAAGTACACCGGCCGCCGTTGGTAGCGGGTGAGGAAATCGCCCCGCTCAAGCACCACGCCGGGGGGCAGCGCATCGATGCGCCATTGTCCGTCCACCCGAATCAGCGACATCCGGGCCTCGTAGTTGCCCTGGTCCACCTCGTAGGTGCCGGCGGCACTCAGCTTTCCGACCCGGTCGGCCCGGAGCAGGATGGTGACCCGGTCGGCCGAGCGGCTGTCGTAGAGCGTGTCGAGGTTGGTGACGACCGTCGTGCTGGCACCATCGTCCCAGCGCTTGGAGCCCTCCGGCGAGAGGTACTGCCGCGCCACTCGATGCTGGCCGCGTTGGGAACTGCTCGCCGTGATGAAGTCGCGGACCAGCAGGTCCGGCTCCCGTCCGGGAAACGGCGCCTGTTCCGGCTGGGCAGTGGGCTGCACGCCCACACTGCCGACGACGTGCGGGGTAGAATCGGTCGGCACCGCAGCGCAGCCGCCGAGCACGACGCCCAGTGCGAGCGCGGCCACGATCAGCTGTGACCAGGCCCTCACGGCGCGACCGCCCCCGAGCTGCTGGTCAGCGCCCGCTGCCGCGGGAACGGATCCTTTGGCACCAACGGCAGCGGACTCTCGGTGACCACGGCGCCGCGCTGCAGCGGCAGCGTGAGCCGGAAGCAGGCACCAGAGCCCGGTTGACCCCAGGCGTCCAGCCGACCACCGTGCAGCCGGGCGTCCTCCACACTGATGGCCAGCCCGAGTCCGGTCCCGCCCGAACGCCGTACCCGCGAGGGGTCGGCGCGCCAGAAACGGTTGAACACCAGCTCGGCCTCCCCCGGCTTGAGTCCCACCCCCCTGTCGCGAACGAGCACAGCCACCGCGTCGTCCGTGCTGCGCATCTGCACCAACACCGGCTTGCCCTCTCCGTGGTCCAGCGCGTTCGCCAGCAGGTTACGCAGGATTCGTTCGACCCTGCGCGCGTCCACTTCTGCCACGACACCTTCCTCCGGCAGGTCCAGCACCAGCTCGGTGGAGGTCTGCACAGCGAGGTGGCGCACGGTGTCGACGGCTCCGCGCACGCACAGCCGCAGGTCCAGCGGCTCGGCGGCGAGATCGGCCATCCCGGCGTCGTACCGGCTGATCTCCAAGAGATCGGCCAACAGCAACTCGAAGCGGTCCAACTCGGCGACCAGCAGCTCCGCTGACCGGCGCAGTGCCGGATTCATGTCCGCACTGCCCGCGTACAGCACGTCGGCGGCCATTCGCACCGTGGTCAGCGGGGTACGCAGCTCGTGGCTCACATCGGAGGTGAAGCGCCGCTGCAGGGCGCCGAACTCCTCCAGCTGGGCGATCTGCTTGGCCAGGCTCGCCGCCATGTCGTTGAACGCCAGACCCAGCCGGGCCACGTCGTCCTCCCCCCGCACGGGCATGCGCTCGTCGAGGTGGCCGTCGGCGAAGCGCTCGGCGACATCCACCGCGGAGCGCACCGGCAGCACGACCTGCCTGGTAACCAACGCCGCGATACCGGCCAGCAACAACATCAGCACCGCGCCGCCGAGGGCGAGGATGCCCTGCACCAGGTTGATGTTGCGTTCTTCGCTGTTGAGCGGGAACACGAGGTACAGCTCGAGACCGGCCACGTCCGACGGTGCGGGGGTGCCCACCACGAGCGCCGGCACCCCGCCGACCGAGGTGTACTGGTAACTGAGCTGACCGGCCTGCACGAACGGCCGCAAGGACGCCGGCAGCTCACCGACCGGCCCGCTCGACACCGCACCCCGCGGGCCGTCGCCACGGACGATCAGCACCGGCTCGAAGGCCCCTGCTCCGCTGCGGGTCGACCCACTGAGATCGACTTCGGGACTGGTCAGTGCCGAACCGGCACTGTTGAGCCTGCTGCGCAGGGAGTTGCTCTCGTCGGCCCCGGCCAGTTCCCGCTGGACGGTCACCCGAGCCCGTTCCACCTCCTCGGTGGCGGCGTTGACCTTGGCCTCCAGCAACCGACCGGTGATCTGGCTGAGCAGCACGAGTCCCAGCGCCAGCACGACCACCGAGGACAACACCAGGGTGGAGGTGACGACCCGCAGTTGCAGGGAGCGGCGCCACCAGGAGACGAAACGGCCGACCGCGGCTGCGGCGAGGCGCTGGAGCCAGCCGAGCCGGCGGCGAAGCGGCCGCGGCACAAGCTGACGCGCCCGTGCATGGGTGATGCCCCGGAGCAGTCGGGTCACGGCGGTCCGGCTTTGTACCCGACACCGCGAACAGTGAGCACCACCTCCGGGTGCTCGGGGTCGCGTTCGATCTTGGCGCGCAGCCGCTGGACGTGCACGTTGACCAGGCGGGTGTCCGCGGCGTGCCGGTAGCCCCAGACCTGTTCCAATAGCACGTCCCTGGTGAACACCTGGCGTGGCTTGCGGGCCAGGGCCACCAGGAGGTCGAACTCCAGAGGCGTCAGCGAGATCTGGGCTCCATTGCGGGTGACCTGGTGCGCTGGCACGTCAATGCTCACGTCGGCGATCTCCAGCAGCTCCGCAGGAACATCGTCGGTGCGGCGCAGCCGGGCACGCAGGCGGGCGATGAGCTCCTTGGGCTTGAACGGCTTGACCACGTAGTCGTCGGCACCCGACTCGAGACCGAGTACCACGTCGACGGTGTCCGTCTTGGCGGTCAGCATCACGATGGGCACCCCGGACTCCACCCGAATGGCGCGGCACACGTCGATGCCGTTCATCCCGGGCAACATGAGGTCCAGCAGCACCAGATCGGGCTTGAACTCGCGCACGGCGGTCAACGCGCGGGTGCCGTCGCCGACCACCGCCGCGTCCATGCCCTCCCCGTGCAGCACGATGGTCAGCATTTCGGCCAGCGCAGCGTCGTCGTCGACCACCAGGATCCGAGGTTTCATGTCCCACATGGTGACATCTGGGACACGCGGGGTCGCGTTCCGACGCGGTGGCGGCACGCCGTCATGGCGAGTGCGGGCCGCGCTGGAGGCGTTCGACCAGCTGCTGGACGGCCGCACGCTCGCCGCCGATCGAGCTGTCACCGGCCGGGGCGTGGACGTACCAGGCAGACACCCACCCATTCTGCGCCAGTTGCTCGTAGACGGCACCGGTGCGCTGCTGCAGCTGGCCGTCCCGTTCGAAGGCGTCGCGGGAGCGGTTGGCGTCGGTGGCCTCGCGCTGCACGGCCCTGGCGGCGGCCAGCTCCACCGGAACCCGTAGCAGCACCTGCAGCGTGGGCACCGGGATCGACAGCCGTCCGAACTCCAGCTCGCGTACCCAGCTGACGAACTCACCGTCGGCATCCTGGTGCAGCCGGGCGGCCCCGAAGGCGGCGTTGGACGCGGCGTAGCGGTCGAGCAGCACCACATCGTGCTCGGCAAGCTTCGCCCGCAGTTCCGCCGCCGCATCCGCCCGGTCCAGCGCGAAGAGCGTCGCCATCCCGTGCACGCTCTCGCCAAGGTCGCCCAGCCTGCCGTGCAGCGCCTCGGACACCAGGTCGGCATGCACCGAACGCCCGTAGCGGGGAAACGCCATGGTGGCCACCCGGGCTCCGTCGGCCCGCAACTGCGCGGTGAGCGCGGTACTCAGTGTCCGTTTGCCTGCCCCGTCAAGGCCTTCCACCGTCACGAGTGCACCCACGGCGCTCACCCTAGTGCTCCACCAGAACGCATTCAGCGGGCTCAATGTCGTCAAAACGATGACGAAAGTGCATTGAGCCCGCTGAATGCGAAGAGGGGGACCGTCAGTAGCGGTAGTGCTCGGGCTTGTACGGGCCCTCGACGTCCACACCGATGTACTCCGCCTGCTCCTTGCTGAGCTTGGTGAGCGTGCCGCCGAGCGCCTCGACGTGGATCCGCGCCACCTTCTCGTCCAGGTGCTTGGCCAGGCGGTACACCTCGTTGTCGTACTCGTCAGGCTTGGTCCACAGCTCGATCTGGGCGATCACCTGGTTGGCGAAGGAGTTGCTCATCACGAAGCTGGGGTGCCCCGTAGCGTTGCCGAGGTTTAGCAGCCGGCCCTCGGACAGCACGATGATGGAGTGCCCGTCGGGGAACACGAACTCGTCAACCTGCGGCTTGATGTTGATCCGGTGGATGTCGCCGCGGCACTGCAGCCCGGCCATGTCGATCTCGTTGTCGAAGTGGCCAATGTTGCCGAGGATCGCCTGGTGCTTCATCTGCTCCATGTGCGCCAGCGTGATGATGTTCAGGTTGCCGGTGGAGGTGATGACGATGTCGGCCTGCCCGATGGCCTGCGCGACAGTCTGCACCGGGAAGCCGTCCATCATGGCCTGCAGGGCGCAGATCGGGTCGGCCTCGGTGACGGTGACCCTCGCGCCCTGGCCGCGCAGCGACTCCGCGCACCCCTTGCCGACGTCGCCGTAGCCGCACACCAACGCGGCCTTTCCACCGATGAGCACGTCGGTGCCGCGGTTGATGCCATCGATGAGCGAGTGCCGGGTGCCGTACTTGTTGTCGAACTTGCTCTTGGTCACCGAGTCGTTGACGTTGATCGCCGGGAAGGGCAGCTCCCCCGCCGCGGCGAACTGGTACAGCCGGTGCACCCCGGTGGTGGTCTCCTCGGTGACGCCGCGGATGGACTGCGCGGTCTCGGTCCACTTGCTGGTGCTGGCCGAGAGCGAACGCCGCAGCGCATCGAGCACCACGCGGTACTCCTCGGAGTCGTTGTCCTCGGTGGAGGGCACGACGCCGGCCTTCTCGTACTGGGCGCCCTTGAGCACGTACATGGTGGCGTCACCACCATCGTCGAGGATCATGTTGGCGGTCCGACCCTCGGGCCAGGTGAGCATCTGCTCGGCACACCACCAGTACTCCTCCAGGCTCTCGCCCTTCCACGCGAAACAGGGGACGCCCTTGGGCTCCTCGGGGGTGCCGTTTCGCCCGACGACGACGGCCGCCGCGGCGTGGTCCTGGGTGGAGAAGATGTTGCAGGAGGCCCAACGGACCTCAGCGCCGAGATCCACCAGGGTCTCGATGAGCACCGCTGTCTGCACGGTCATGTGCAGGGAGCCGGAGATGCGCGCGCCCTGGAGCGGCTTCACGTCCGCGTACTCCCGACGCAAGGTGGTCAGGCCCGGCATCTCGTGCTCGGCAAGCCGAATCTCCTTGCGGCCGAACTCGGCCAGGGACAGGTCCGCGACCTTGAAGTCGATCCCGTTGAGCGTGTCGGCGGTGAGCTCGGGTGCAGCCGTGGTCATCAGTGTTGTCTCCTCGGGGTTGTCGCCGGGCGGCGAATACGCGCTCCCAGGCTATCACCTGCGCGGGGGGTGGCGTACACGTGAGGCAAAGTGCAGGGTGGGTCCATGGAATATCGGAAGATCGGCGAAAGAGCTGTCAGCGCTATCGGGCTCGGGGCCATGCCGATGTCGGTTGCCGGGCGCGGCGACCGCGAGCGCTCGCTCGACACCATCCATGCGGCGCTCAACGCCGGGGTGACCCTGATCGACACCGCCGACGCCTACTGCCTGGACAGCTCGGACTTCGGCCACGGCGAGGAGCTGGTCGCCGAGGCGCTGCGGCACTGGGCCGGCGACGCCGAAGAGGTGCTCGTTGCCACCAAGGGCGGCCACACACGTACCCCGGACGGCGGTTGGGAACTCAACGGTCGGCCCGACTACCTGCGCGCTGCCTGCGACGCCTCCCTGCGCCGCCTCGGTGTGGACGCCATCGGGCTGTACCAGTTCCATCGGCCCGACCCGGAGGTCCCGATCGAGGACTCGGTCGGCGCAATCGGCGAGCTGCTGGACGCCGGCAAGATCCGGCTGGCTGGGGTATCCAACTTCAACTCCAAACAGATAAGTACCGCGCAGGACGTCCTCGGGGGCCGGCTGGCCAGCGTCCAGAACGAGTTCTCCCCGAAGTTCCGATCCTCCGCCTTCGAGATGGAGATGTGCGCGGAGCAGGGCATCGCCTTCCTGCCGTGGTCGCCGCTGGGTGGGATCTCCAGGGCCGGTGAGCTCGGCGACGCCCATCGGGCCTTCGCCGAGGTGGCCCAGGAACACGGCGTGAGCCCACAGCAGGTGGCCTTGGCCTGGATGCTCGCCAAGGCCGACGTCGTGGTCCCCATCCCCGGCGCGTCGCGGCCGGAGAGCGCCGTGGCCTCCGCCGCGGCTTCCGAGCTGTTGCTGACCGAGGAGCAGCTCAGTCGGCTCGACGCCGTCTGAGCCCCGTTACTTCGAGTCCCTCAGGAGCGGCTTCATGTTCTCCGGCCGTCGATAGCCGGGCGCGAGCGTGCTGCGGCTTCGGCTATAGAAAAAGTAGATGACAAACCCGGCGGCCATCCAGATCAGGAACCGCTCCCAGGTCGCAGCCGGCAGGTTGAGCATCAGGTAGAGGCTTGCCAGTACCGAAAGGATGGGGACGAGCGGCACCAGCGGGGTCCGGAACGACCGCTTCAGTTCCGGCCGGGTGCGCCGCAGCACGATGACTCCGATCGACACGACTACGAAGGCGAACAGCGTGCCGATGTTGACCAGCTTTGCGAGATCACTGAGCGGAACGAGGGCCGCGATAATCGCGACGATGCTGCCGGTGACCAGCGTGGTCAGTACGGGCGTCCCCGTTCGCGGGGCGACCTTGGCGAAAACCGGGGGCAGCAGCTTGTCCCGACTCATGGCAAAGAAGACCCGGCTCTGGCCCAACATCAGGATCATCATCACGGTGGTAAGACCTAGCAGCGCGCCCACCGAGATAAGGGTAGCGATAACGTCTTGACCGACGGCTTTAAATGCTTCCGACAAGGGAGCCTCGGCGACAACCTCGTTGTACTTGACCATCCCGGTGATGACGATGGACACCAAGACGTACAACGTGGTGCAGATCGCCAAGGATCCAAAGATGCCGATGGGCATGTCGCGTTGCGGCTTCTTGGTCTCCTCTGCTGCAGTGGCAACGATGTCGAAGCCGATGAAGGCAAAGAACACCGTCGCGGCGGCAGTGAATATTCCGCTGACACCGAAGGTGCCCGAAGAGAAACCCAGATCCTGCAGTAAGGATGGATCTGTCGGTTCGGCACCTTTGACGCCAGGCGAGCCGGAGGGCGGAACGAACGGCGAATAGTTGCTGGCTTTCACGTAAAAGAATCCGGCGATGATCACCTGCAGCACGACGACCAGCTTCAGGGCGACCGCCACGGCGTTGACCCGGCTCGACACCTTGATGCCCAGGCAGATGATCGCCGTAAGTACCAACACGATCAGCGCCGCCGTGAGGTTCACACTCGCCGTCTTACCGGCAATGGAGGACGGCAATTACAGGGGCGTTCCCTCCAGAAGCTCCTGCAGGTAACCCGACCATCCGACCGCGACGGTCGAAGCACCCAGTGCCAGCTCGAGGATGAGGTCCCAGCCGATGATCCAGGCTACGAACTCCCCCAGACTGGCATAGGAAAAGGTGTAAGCACTACCGGCCACGGGAACCGTGCTGGCGAACTCGGCGTAGCACAAGGCCGCGAGCCCGCAGGCGATCGCGGCGACGACGAACGAAATCGCCACAGCCGGGCCCGCCTCGGTTCCCGCCGCCACACCGGTCAAGACAAAGATTCCGGTGCCGATGATCACGCCGACGCCGAACACAATCAGGTCGACGGGTCCCAAAGCCTTCTTCAGCTGGTGCTATGGTTCCTCGGTGTCGGCAATCGACTGCTCGATTGACTTCGTCCGGAACAGACTGCTTCGGGTCATCGAATCCGCCTCCCGCGCCGCATGTGGGTTAACGAACCCCGCGATGTGATGTCCGCGCACACGCTACTCATGTCTGCGCTCGACGGCCTCAAGGGCCGGGTCGAGCGTTTCCGAACTCGGGCGGTCAGGCTTCTCAGCAGCATCGTGGGCCACCGGCTCCCGATTCCCCCGGTCCAGATCGGGCTCCAGGTAGATCACCCGGGCAGCCGGGACGGCCGTGCGCACCCGTAGCTCGGCCGCATCGATCGCCTCGGCCAGTTCTGCGTTGGATGCCCGTCCCACGACGGCGATCTTGGCGGCGACGAGCATTTCCTCGGGTCCGAGGTACTGGGTCTTGCAGTGGATGACTCGTTCGATGCCTTCGCCGGGCAGGGCGCGCAGGATCGCGGCCTCCTCGGCGGGTGTGGCACCCTCACCGATGAGCAGGCTCTGCATCTCCACGATGAGCACGGTGGCGATCACCCCGAGCAACAGGCCGATGGCCACGGTGCCCACGCCGTCCCACACCGGGTCCCCGGTCAGCAGCGTCAGGCTCACGCCAGCCAGCGCGAAGACCAGACCGACCAGAGCACCGGCGTCCTCCAGGAGCACAACGGGAAGCTCCGGGTTGCGTGAGGTGCGGATGAACTGCCACCAGCTGGCGTGGCCCTTGAGCGGTCGTGACTCGTGCATCGCCGTGCGAAAGCTGTAGCCCTCCAGAGCAATGGCCACCCCAAGGATCGCCACCGCGACCAACGGCGAGCTGAGCTCCTCGGGATGGCGGACCTTGTGGACTCCCTCGTACAGCGCGAAGACCGAACCCAGCGTGAACAGCACCAGGGCCACCACGAAGGAGTAGAAGTACCGGCTGCGGCCGAAGCCGAAGGGGTGCAAGCGATCGGCCTCCCGCTTGGCCTGCTTCTGGCCCAGCAGCAGCAGCCCCTGGTTGGAGGTGTCTGCCACCGAGTGCACCGCCTCGGCGAGCATCGACGAGGAGCCGGTGATCAGGAAGCCGACGAACTTCGATACGGCGATCCCTGCGTTGGCGGCCAGTGCGGCGAGGATCGCCCTGCTACCGCTGTGTCCCGCCATCTGTTTGTCTCCTTCATCGATCGTCCAGTCCGTCACGTACGCAGAACACCTGCGCCCCGTCAGCGTCGGCGACCACGCGCACCGCCGGGTCCGCCGCGGGCGACCATACGCAGCAGCCCTTCTGCAGCACCAGCTCGTCCGGCCCGCTGGACAATCGGGCCGAACCCGCAGTGCACAACAGGATCTGCGGACCGCGGTGGGTCAGCGTGCACGACCCACCAGCCGCCAGCTCGATGCGGGACAGCTGAAACTCCGTTGTCGGTGTCTCGTACACCCGTGCCGCTCCCCAACCCGATCCGCGGAGCACGGGAACGGCACCGGAGGTGAAGTCCAGCACGCGCAGCAGCTCCGGCACATCGACGTGCTTGGGCGTCAGCCCCCCACGCAACACGTTGTCCGAGTTGGCCATCACCTCCACCCCCACCCCGCTGAGATAGGCGTGCAGATTGCCCGCGGGCAGGTAGATGGCCTCGCCCGGCTTCAGGCTCACCCGGTTCAGCAACAGCGATGCCAGCACCCCGACGTCGCCCGGGTACCGCGCGCCCAGCTCGATCGTCGTGCGGGCCTCCGCGGCGAACTCACCTCCGCCGTCGGCCAGGCCGACACAGGCCCGGAGCACCGCGGGCAACAGTTCGGCCAGTGCGGGCTGGGGCAGGGTGATCCAGGTGGTGAACAGGGCGCGTAGTCCGTCGGAGTCCGGCTGTCCGCCCAGCAGCGCCAGGTGATGGCGCAGCGGTGCACAGCGCAGCTCGTGCAGCAGCGCCACGGTGCGATCGATCGCCCGGAATCCTGCCAGGGCATGGAAGTCGGTGAGCGCGCAGAGCAGCTCGGGCTTGTGGTTGCTGTCGCGGTAGTTGCGCTCCGGAGAGTCCAGGGGGACGGCCCGTCGTTCCTCGCGAGCGAAGCCCTCCTCGGCCTGCTGTGCGCTGGGGTGCGCCTGCAGCGACAGCGGCTCGTTGGCCGCGAGCACCTTGAGGAGATAGGGCAGGCGGTCACCGAACTGCCGACGGCACGCGGGACCGAGCTGGCACTGCGGATCACGCTCGATCTCGCTCAGCAGCGAGCCTGGTGCCTGCGAGTCGACCAGCAGTGCGGGGTCAGCCGGATGCGCGCCCATCCACAGCTCGGCCTCGGGATACGGAGCGGGAACCGGGCGCCCGGTCAGCTCGGCGATCGCGGTGCGCGAACCCCACGCATAGCTGCGCACCGCCCCCTGCATCTGCTGCACGTCTGTCTTGCTCCCGTCGCCCAATCCACCGTCGCCCGATCCACCGGCACTGCCCGTCGGCCCCCTTTTCGATCGGCTAGGCAGCCAACCCCAGGTACACCGCTGCCGACTCGCACCGCGCGGCCAGCAGCAACAGCTCCGCCGACGCATCTCCCTGGAGCGCCCCGGACTCGATGGTTGCCACCGCGAGTTCATGGTCGGGCAGGGCGGCGCCGCGCGCCCGCAGTCTCCCCTCTTCGGCCGTGGTCCCCAGCAGGACCACCCGCATCGGGAGATCCGGCAAGGGACCGTCGATCTCCGGGTCGTGGAAGATCGGATCGACCGCGGGCCCGCTTTCGGATCGGTGCCGCTGGTGGTCCTGCGCGGCCAGGGCTTCAGCCAGCTGGACGGCGGCCGCAACCACTCCGGCGTGCTGCAGCAGCGACGCGGCCACGTATTCGGCCAGTGCCCCGGAGGCGGGGTCATCCGCCGCCAACACCAGCCGGCGACCGGCACAGCGCAGCGCCAGTGACTTCGCCGGATTGGCGAACAGCTCCCTGCCCGCCTGGTTGCGTTCCGCTTCCGCGTCCAGTTCGTCGGCCAGCGCCGCGAGGTTTGGCGTCGTCGCCACCTGCAACGCGGCCAGCACCGCGAGACCCACGGCGAGGAAGTGCAGCATGCCCATTCCGTGCGGCACCCGCACCCGGGGCGGCAGCAGCAGGACCCGCCCGGCTCCGGCAGGGGCGAGCAGTCCCTCCTCCGGAGCGGCAAGGACCACTTCGGCGCCGCGCCCCACCGCCCGCGCCACCGACTCGGCGAGTTCCGGGTCGCCGGCGTCGTCGGCAGCCACCAGCACCACGTCGAGCGGGCCGACCCAGCGGGGCGTCTGCGCGGTGTGCACCAGCGGAACCGCGCTGAGCGCACCGAACAGGGCCTGCAGCAGGACGCCGGCGTGCCGAGCCGGTCCGCGCGGCGCTACCAGCACCACACTGCGGACGGTGTTCCCGCACAGACGCTCAAACGCGCCTTCCTCGACCGCCATGGCCACCGCACGCACCAGGGCGCCGGCCGAGGCTGCGCCGCGCAACCGCCCCTCGTGGTCGGCCGCCAGCAATCCCGCGGTGTCGTCGAGCGCGGCCGGATCCATGATCGCGGGCACCGCGCGTGGCACGGTCATGACGCGGGTGGGTCCTCGGCGCCGCCCGCCGCCGGCTCCGGCGTGATCGCCTCGTCCAGGAGCAGCACCGGGATGCCGTCGACGACGGGGAAGCTACGCCCGCAGTGGGTGCAGGTAAGCGCGTCCGCGGCCGCGTCGGTCGCCGTGCCGGGCTGCAGCGGCGCATGTGCGTCGCACGGACAGGCGAGGATTTCCATCAGCTGGGGGTCAAGCGCAACAGCCATGGTCAGCCGTCCTCTCTCGTCGATGCCGCGGGGTCTGGTGTGCTCCGGCACGTCCAGAATATCCGGATACGGGCTGGCTATGCCCGCACGATGGCGAGCACTTCGTCCCGAATCGCCGCCACCTGCGCCGCTCCGGCCGCCTCGATGTTCAACCTCAGCAGCGGTTCGGTGTTGGAGGCACGCAGATTGAACCAAGCACCACCGACCAGGTCGACCGTCGTGCCGTCGAGGGTGTCGACCGACACCGTTCGATCGGCGAACGCGGCGCAGACCGCCGCGGTGCGCTCCGTGGCATCGCCGACGGTGGAGTTGATCTCGCCCGAGGCTGCGTAGCGGCTGTACTCGGCCATCAGCTCCGACAGCGGACGCTGCTGCTCGCCGAGTGCAGCCAGCACGTGCAGTCCCGCGAGCATCCCGGAGTCGGCACACCAGAAGTCCTGGAAGTAGTAGTGCGCCGAGTGCTCACCGCCGAACACCGCACCGCGCTCGGCCATCTCCTGCTTGATGAAGGAATGGCCGACTCGGGTGCGGATCGGCGTGCCCCCCAACTCGCTCACCATCTCGGGGACCGCGCGAGAGGTGATCAGGTTGTAGATGACGGTGGCCCCCGGCGACTTGGCGAGTTCCCTGGCCGCGACCAGTGCGGTGACGGCCGACGGCGAGACCGGCTCGCCGCGCTCGTCGACGACGAAGCAACGGTCGGCGTCGCCGTCGAAAGCCAGGCCGATGTCCGCGCCTGTCCGGCGCACGTGTTCCTGCAGGTCCACGAGGTTGGCCGGATCCAGCGGGTTTGCCTCGTGGTTGGGGAAGTCGCCGTCCAGCTCGAAGTACAGCGGCTCGACGGTGACCGGCAAGGGCCCGAGCACGGCGGGGACGGTGTGCCCGCCCATCCCGTTGCCGGCATCCACCGCCACGGTCAGCGGCCGCAGTCCCGAGCAGTCGACGAGGCCGCGCAGGTACTGCGCGTAATCATCGAGGACGTCGCGGCCGGTCACCGAGCCAGGGGCGGCCGGCAGATCGGCGACCCGGTCGAGGACCTCGGTGCGGATCTGGGCCAGCCCGGTGTCCTGCCCGATGGGCCGGGCACCGGATCGGCACAACTTGATGCCGTTGTAGCGCGCGGGGTTGTGACTGGCGGTGAACATCGCTCCGGGACAGTTCAGGACCCCGGAGGCGAAGTACAGCTCGTCGGTGGACGCCAGCCCGATGTGCACGACGCCCAATCCCTGCGCGGTGACGCCCTCGGCGAAGGCGGCGGCCAGCTCCGGTGAAGACGCGCGCATGTCATGACCGACCACTACGCGGCTGACCCGGCCCTCGGAACCGGCCGCGCCGGAGCCTTGGACCAGGCGCGTGAACGCGGCGCCGACGTCCCGGACCAGTTCGGCGTCGATCTGCTCGCCGACCACACCGCGGACGTCGTAGGCCTTGATCACCGCGTCGAGCAGCGCAGCGCGATCCACCAGCTGCTTGTCCACGAATTGCTCCCACCCGTCGTCGCTCGCCATGATCGTCGGGCGTCAGCCTAGCGGCGCGCCGTTGCCCCGTATCAGTCCTGCGGATCGGGCAGGACCCGCAGGTGCCCGCGGCGTCCCGTCGTGGGTCCGCGCTCGCCAGCAGAGGCGCCGCGCGGCGCGCCCGGGCCCGCGGCAACGGGCCGGTCGGTGCGGCCGGCCTCGCGCACCGCCTCGGCGAGCGCGGTGAGGTCGTCCTCGTCCGGGTCCGCGGGAGCGAAGCCGCCGGCGTGGCGCACCACCTCCCAGTCGCGCGGGACGGTCAACCGCATCGCGTGCATCTCGCACAGGTCGTAGGAGTGCGGCTCGTCGTTGGTGGCCAGGGGTCCGACGACGGCAGTGGAATCGGAATAGACGTAGGTCAGCGTGGCCACAGCCGAATGCGCGCACCCTGGCCGAGAACACCGTCGCGTTGACCTCACGGCCGGGACACTATCCCGCCGGCTCCGACACGGGCGTCCGACTCGCCGGTCCACTGCGTAGTCTCACTCGCCATGGGGCCAGCACCGCGACGACGGCGCAGTCGCTCCGCACGCCGGGTGGAGCTGCGCGGTCGCGGGCCGCGCGGACCGGTGCTGCCGAGCACGGTGCCCGCATGGCGCACGCGCGCCGAGCGCTTCGACGGCCTGGTGCTGGAAGCGTTGTCGCCCATCAACCAGCGCTGGCACGAGGAGCTTCGCGCGCTGGACATCGCCGTAGACGAGGTGCCGCCGGTACGGGCGTCCGACGTCGCCCGCATTCGCGACGCGGACCTCGATGCCTCCGCCTGGCCCCCGGAAGTGCTCGCCGACGCAGCCGTGCCCCTGGCCCGGCTCATCCGCGCTGGCGTGGACCGCAACGGCGGCGTGACCAGGGCCCGCATCGTGCTGTTTCGACGACCGCTGGAGCTGCGCGCGAAGCAGCCGGAAGATCTGGCCGAACTGCTGCACGAGGTGCTGGTGGAGCAGGTGGCTACTTACCTCGGCGTCGACGCAGCGACCGTCGACCCCGACGGGGAGCACGAGGACGGGCCGGACGAGCCACCGCAGGACTGAGCGGTCGGGAGTTGCGCCGCGGCGGGACGGAGAGCAGCAGCGTGAACAGCAACAGCCCGGCCTGGACCAGCAGCAGGATGCGCCGGACCGTATCCGAGCGTTGCACGGTGACCTCGCTCTCGGAGGCGGGCAGCGCCACACCCACCAGATGACCGTAGGCCGGCGCGACGGCCACCGCCGTGCCGTCGACGCGGACCCGCCAGCCGGTCTCGTTCTCCGCGGCCAGCACCAGCAGCCGGCCCTCCTGGCCGCTGGAGACGCGCACGCCGAGCTCCGGCGGCCCGCCCGGCACCACACTGGTGCCCCGTTCCGCGGCGGTGGTGCTGCCGTTGACTCCAGGCGGCGCTCCGCCCGTGCGCGCGGGGGTGGCGAGCCCGGGCGCCAGCACTCGCGCGCCCAGCGCAGGCAGCCGCACCCGGAATGCCGCGCGCCCGTCGGAGGTGCTGCCGGGCATCGGCCAACAACTGCGCCGGCGCGCCGCTGCCTGCCCGTGCTCCCGCGGGCAGCACCAGTGCACCGACCCCGGACGCGGCGGCCTCGGCTATCGCGGTGGCAGCGGCCTCTTCTCCCCCGCTGGTGATCGCCGCACTCCATGCCGCCAAGCGGCTGGCCGCCTCCGGGGTGGGCACCAGGTCGTCGTCACCGAGCCGCGGCAGCGCAGCGGTGCTGATCCGCGCGGGCTGGTCGCCGGTCGCGGTGGTCAGCACCAGGGCACGGTTGGCCGTCAGCTCCAGCTGCAGGAACTTGGGAAGTGCGGGAGCGGGCCGGGCGCGGACCCCACCCCGTGCACCTCCGAGTACTGCCCCGGCGGCCATGACGGCGATGAGGGCGAGGGCCACGCCCGCCTTGAGCCGCGCATGGCTCGCAGCCGATCCCGGGGTGTCCCGCGCCGCCCTGCGGGCATGTTCCTGGGCGCCCACCAGGATCACCAGGAACAGCCCCGCGGCCATCAGCAGCAGCGCCGGACCGGCGTCACCCGCGAGCAGGGCACCGTCGGGCAGCCGCGGACGGCGCTGGCCGGCCACCGCAACGGCGGTCGCGGCGCCAAGCAGCACCACGGCCAGGCCCGGCAGCATCCGCAGGCTCGGCACACTGATCAACATGAGCAGGGCGATCAGGAGCACCAGCACGCCGGCCAGCGCGGGAAGCCCCGGCCCGAGGGTCACCAGCTGGACCAACGAGAAGCCGGGTGCCGGAGCGCTCGAGCCCACGCCGTGCAGGAACACCGAAGGACGGGTGAGCAGCACGGCCGGCCAAGGCAGCAGCAACCCGACCGGCAGCAGCACCACGAAGAACAGCGCGGCCGCACGACGCACTCCGGTAACCGGCGCCGGGCGAAGCAGGACGAAACCGACCAACACGATGAGCAGGATCAGCAGGTACATCACCGGCGCGGCACTGCTCAGCACCGCTACCGCCAGTGCAGTGGCCGCCGTGGTGGACAGCCAGCGCGACCGGCCGGTCTCCCGGCCGGCGCTGTCCACTCCCGCCGGGGCGCCGCGCAGCACGCTGACCACCCCGGCCAGCACGATGGGCAGCAGGACATGGGCGAACATGGTGTCCAGCCGCCCATAGGAACTCGCCGAGGCGCCCGCGGGCAGCAGCGCCCACAGTGCCGCCAGCGCGGCCCGTTGCCCTCGGCTCAGTCGGGTGGCGCGCGTCGCGCAGTAAGCCGAGATTCCGGCCAGCGGCATGGCAGCCATGAGCAGCACAGCCACCGCATGGTCCGCGCCGCCGAAGGGCACCCCCAGCAGTCCGAACAGCCCCGTCAACGCGGAGCCCGCCGCGGAGGTGCCGCCGCCGATGGCATGCCAGTCTTGCAGATAGCTCTGCAGCAGCGTCTCGTCCCCGGAAGGCGCTGCCAGCAACGCCCCGCCGGAAACGGCGACCCCGATGCGCCCGCGGTTCACCGCGAAGCTCAATCCGACGAGGAAGAGGAGCAACCAGAGCAGCGGGGAGGTGCAGAAGTGGAGGAAGGCGCCGCGGAGACGAGCCTCTGGGGTGGCGCGTTCGCGCTCGGCCTCCAACTCGGCTTCGCGCTGCGCCTGGGCGCGCCGCTGCGCTCCGGCAAGCTCGGGGTCACGAAAACGAGGTGCGGGACGGTTCACGGCAGGCACCGCACCAGTGTGCCCTGACGCGGAAGGGCCGTCGTCCCCGGATCGCCGGTCAGACCGCGCTGCGCTTCAGACGGCGGCGCTCACGCTCGGAAAGCCCGCCCCAGATCCCGAAACGCTCGTCGTGGGCCAGCGCATATTCGAGGCACTCGTCCCGCACCTCGCATCCGGTGCAGATCCGCTTGGCCTCCCGGGTGGAGCCGCCCTTCTCCGGGAAGAATGCCTCCGGGTCGGTCTGTGAGCAGAGGGCACGTTCCTGCCACTGCTCATCGAGCACGTCCAGGGACGGATCCGCCGCGAACAGTGTGTCGAACATCTCCGACACCACCGAGAGGGGCCGGGGCCCGTTACCCGTCATGCTGCTGTCTTCTGGCATGCCAGTCTCCTTCAGCACGGTCTTCCCCCAAGGTTTGTCTGGTCCCTCGCGTCTGGCTCCGGCCTGTCAACAATGCCGGGTAATAACACGTATGTGATTACACCCGACTGCGGCGCAGGGGTCAAGCGCGCGAGCCCGTCGCCTTTACCACCCGCCCCCGACAAAGCGCCGCGGCGACACGGTGTGACGTACGTCATGCCCGAGCTGCTGCTGCTGGAGCCGAGCATCGCCATGGAGACTAGCGACGTGCCCTCTCGCCGAATCGCGCTACCCTTTGGCCTGCCGAGCCCGCTGTTCCTCGGCTTGGTCGGGGCCAGCGCGCTGGGCGCGATCCTGCTCAGCGGCGCGGCCGGCACTCGGGAACACGTGCTGCAGGCCGGCGCGGTGCTCCTCGTCCTCGGTGGCTGGGCGGTCACCCTGTGTCTGCACGAGTTCGGGCATGCCGCCGTGGCCTACTACGGCGGCGACATCTCCGTTCGCGACAAGGGCTACCTGCGGCTGGACCCGCGGCGCTACACCGATCCGGTGCTCAGCATCGTGCTGCCGATCGCGCTGCTGGCCATCGGCGGCATCCCGCTTCCCGGCGGCGCGGTATGGATCGAGCGGCACCGGCTGCGGTCGCGCGGGATCGAGGCCGCCGTGGCCGCGGCCGGACCCCTGGTCAATCTGCTCAGTGGGGTACTGCTGATCGCGGCGGTCGGTGGCATCCCAATGGACCTGCCCCTGGCGGAGGTGCTCTCCTACCTGGCGTTGATCCAGCTCGTGGCCTTTGTGCTGAACATCCTGCCGGTGCCCGGCCTCGACGGGTTCGGGGTGCTCGATCCCTTTCTTTCGGCGTCGACCCGGGAGCTGGCCAACAAGGTTCGCCCCTACGCCCCCTTGGCGCTGTTCGCGCTGCTGTTCTCCTCGCCGGCGGCAGCGAGGCTGGTGTTCGATGCCGCCAGGGTGGTCTTCGAGGCAATGGGCGGCTCCTCGTGGCTGGCGAGCCTCGGCCAGGCAGGGTTCTTGTTCTGGCGCTGAGGGTTGTGGCGCTGAGGGTTGTGGCGCTGAGGGTTCTCGCACTGACGGTTGGTCGGCCGCAGAGCACCGCGGCGCGGCCCCATTAGGCTCGGGCACCGTGAAGGTGACGGTGTTGGTCGGTGGGGTCGGTGGTGCGCGGTTCCTACTGGGCCTCGAGGAGTTGCTCGGTCTGGGTGCGGGCTCCCAGCACGAGGTGACCGCGGTGGTGAACGTGGGTGACGACGTGTGGATGCACGGCCTACGGATCTGCCCCGACCTGGACACCTGCATGTACACCCTGGGCGGCGGCGTGGACGCCGAGCGCGGCTGGGGGCAGGCCGATGAGACGTGGACGGTCAAGGAGGAGCTGGCGGCATACGGAGCCGATCCCGACTGGTTCGGTCTTGGCGACCGTGACATCGCCACGCACCTGATCCGTACCAGGATGCTGCGCGCCGGATACCCGCTGTCCGCCGTTACCGAGGCCCTCTGCGTGCGTTGGCAGCCCAAGGTGCGGCTGCTTCCGGTGACCGACGACCGCTGCGAGACCCACGTCGTCATCGCCGATCCCACCGATGGGCAGACCCGTGCGGTGCACTTCCAAGAGTGGTGGGTGCGCCACCGGGCGGAGGTGCCCACGCAGTCCTTCGTGCAGGTCGGAGCCGAGCAGGCCGAGCTGGGCCCCGGGGTGGCGCAGGCCATCGCCCAGGCCGACGCGGTGCTGATCGCCCCGTCCAACCCGGTGGTGAGCATCGGTGCCTGCCTGGCTGTGCCCGGACTCCGTGCGGCGCTGCGCACCACCACGGCCAAGGTGGTCGGCGTCTCACCCATCGTCGCCGACCGTCCGGTGCGCGGGATGGCCGATGCGTGCCTGTCCGTGCTCGGCGTTCGGACGACCGCCGAGGCGGTGGGCCGGCACTACGGGGCACGCTCGGGAACCGGACTGCTGGACGGCTGGCTGGTGGACGCCGGCGACTCCGCCGAGGTGCCCGGCGTGCAGGTGCGCTCCGTACCCCTGCTGATGACCGACCTGGCCGCGACGAAGCAGATGGCGCGGACCGCACTGGAGCTGGCCGGGGTGACGGTGTGATCGACCACGCCAGCGCCGGGGAACTGCGGCTCATCCCGGTCCACGGCCTGCCGGAGTTCCGGCCGGGTAATGATCTCGTCGCGGCGCTGAGCGCCGCTGCGCCCTGGCTTGCCGACGGCGACATCGTGGTCGTCACCAGCAAGACTTTGTCCAAAGTGGAGGGCCGGCTGATTGCGGCGCCCGCCGATCCGGAGGCGCGCGATGCCCTGCGGCGCGAGCTCGTCGACTCCGAGGCGGTACGCGTACTGGCGCGACGGGGCCGCACCTTGATCACCGAGAGCCGGCTCGGACTGGTGCAGGCGGCTTCGGGGGTGGACGCGTCGAATGTGGACGCGGCGGAGCTCGCCCTGCTGCCGGAGGCACCGGATGAGAGCGCGGCCCGGCTGCGCTCCGGACTGAAAGACGCGCTCGGCGTGACCGTGGCGGTGGTGGTCACCGACACCATGGGCCGGGCCTGGCGCGTGGGGCAGACCGACGCGGCCATCGGCTCGGCCGGGCTGGCGGTGTTGCACCGCTACGCGGGAGCCACCGACGCGCACGGCAACGACCTCGTGGTCACCGAGGTGGCGGTGGCCGACGAGATCGCCGCCGCGGCCGACCTGGTGAAGGGCAAGCTCAGCGGGGTGCCTGTCGCCGTGCTGCGGGGCTACCCGCCGGTCGACGACGGGTCAACGGCGGCCGAGCTGATCCGTGCCGGCGCGGAGGACCTGTTCTCCCTCGGCACGGCAGAAGCGCTCGCCCAGGGCCGGGCAGAAGCGTTGCTGCGCAGGCGTTCGGTCCGGGAGTTCACCGAGGAGCCGGTGGACGAGCAGGCGCTCTCCCGTGCCGTCGGCCTGGCGCTGACCGCACCGGCACCCCACCACAGCGCCCCGGTGCGCTTCGTGTGGCTGCGCTCGGTCGGCGTCCGCAGCCGGCTGCTCGACGCGATGGCGCAGGCCTGGCGCGCCGACCTCGTCGCCGACGGGCTCGCCGAGGCCGCCATCGAGCGTCGGATCGCACGCGGCGATCTGCTGCGCACGGCGCCAGAGGTCGTGCTCCCCTTCCTGGTCCCCGACGGGGCGCACAACTATCCGGACGTGGTGCGCCGGGCCGCCGAGCAAACCATGTTCACCGTCGCCGTCGGTGCGGCCGTACAGGGCCTGCTCGTCGCCCTGGCCGCCGAGGACCTCGGCTCCTGCTGGATCGGGTCCACCATCTTCGCGGCCGAGGTGGTACGCCGGGAGTTGGACCTGCCCACGCACTGGCAGCCACTCGGGGCGATCGCCGTCGGCCATCCTCGAGTGCCCCTGGACGTGCGTGCCCCGAAGGACCCCACAACCGGGCTGGTGCAGCGATGAATCCGCAGCTGCACTCCGCGGCCATCGCACAGTTGGGGGCATGGCAGACCGACGATCCGGGACAAAATGCGGTGCGGCACACCATGCTGGCGTATCTCGCCGTCCGGGCCGATGCCTGTGCGCGGGCCTGCGAGGCCGGTCATATCACAGCTTCGGCGTTGGTGCTCAACCACGACAGCACACAGGTACTGCTGACCCTGCACCCCAGGGTGGGCCGCTGGATTCAGCTCGGCGGGCACTGCGAGGACGGCGACGGCACCTTGATCGATGCCGCACTGCGCGAGGCCCGCGAGGAGTCCGGCGTAGACCGGCTGCACATCGACCCGGAGGTGCTACACCTGGACACCCATCCGGTGACCTGCTCGCTGGGCGTACCCACCCGGCATCTGGACGTGCGCTTCCTGGTGCGCACCGAACCAGGGGCGGAGATCGTTTGCAGCGCGGAATCGGTGGATCTGCGGTGGTGGCCGGTGAATGCATTGCCGGAGTCCGCGGCGCAGGACACCGTCGGCGAGATGGTGCGGCTGGCGCTCGCCCGATCCTAGGTGCGGCCTGGCTCTTCTTGCCGTTTCGCTCACCGCAGGTGCAGGCCACGGCGACTGACGACCGCCACCGCGCACACCGTGCCGACAGCCCAGAGAAATGCGCCGAGCAAGGCGTGCAGCCAACTCCTTCCGACCGGGCCCAGCGCATGGGCCAGCTCGTACCCGAGCAGTAGCCGGGAGCTGCCGCCGATCGGAGCGACCAGATAATAGAGCCCGTAGGGCAGCGCGAGGTGGCACAGCCAGCGGACTGTCGAGCGCACGTGCCGTCGTTGCTGCCAGCGCTGGCGGATCGGCACGGCTTCCACAGGCAAGAGGACGGCGACCAGGTGCCGACGCCCAACCAGGCCAACATCGGCAACGCCACGTTCGGCAGGGTCACCGCAAGCCTGGACGCCCCTTCGGTCTGCACGGTCAGGCCAGCCGTAAGCAGCATCGTTGGTACGCCGACAAGGACCAGGAGCGCGAGGTTCTTGGGGAGCAGCACCCGAGCCAGCCCGATGCCATGTTCCAAGCCCCGCCGGGTGCGGACGGCATCGAGACCGAGCACGTTAGTGGTCGTGACGTCGGCGAAGATGAATGACGCGAGGTACGTGCCGACGAGCACCACCCAGTCGCGGTGGCCCTCGTGGGGGACGGGCTCCCACAACAACCACAACAACGAGAGCCCGAGGTTGATGGCGACTCCGCTCAGCCACCAGCGCGACGGGGTGAACGCCCCACCGCAGCTCCGCGGTGACGCGCTGGACCGGCCCCCACCGCAGCGGCGCCACCCACGCTGGCGACGGGACCACCGACCGCATGAGCTATTTCCTACGCCTGACTTCGCTCGGCGACCGGCGGTTCCGAAGATGCACCTTAGGCACGCCGACCATCGTAGTTGCACTTCGGGACCCCCGGACTGGGGGTCGCACCGCTGTCGGTCCTTGGCCCCGGGGCCCCTCGTCGATGATGACGGCCGTGACCAGTCACATCACCGTGATCGCCATCGACGCCGTGCAGCCGCGGGTCGTCGCCGACTTCTGGTGCGCCGTCCTTGGCTGGCAGGTGGTGGAGGAGGACATTGGCGGCGTCAGTATCGCCTCGCCGGACGCCGCCCTGCCAACCATCGATGTCCTCACGGTTCCGGAGCGCAAGGCCGGGAAGAATCGTCTGCATCTGGACCTGCGCGCCGACGGGGTGGGCACGGCCGATGAACTGCGGCGATTGCTCGACCTCGGGGCGCGCCGCGTCGACGTCGGTCAAGGAGCGGAGGCGAGCTGGATTGTGCTCGCCGATCCAGAAGGCAACGAGTTCTGCCTCCTCGCCCGCTCGGTACAGGAGCTCGCCGACGCACGATGACGGGCGGGGGGACACTCAGCAGCCGCGGTAGTTTCGCGGACTCAGCCGAGGACCGAAGCGGGGGCGGGGCGCACCGGTGGCCAGCAGCAGCTGCACCGCCCGGTGCCGGTGTCCCACGTACGGCGCCAGCAATTGCGCCATCCCCGCATCGTCCACCGGCCGTCCCGCCAATGCCCAGCCAACCACAGTGGACAGATGAAAGTCGCCGAAGCTCACCGCATCTGGGTCTCCCCAGGCACGTTGGGCCACTTCGGCGGCTGTCCACACACCGACGCCGGGGACCTTCCGCAACAAGGCCCGGCCCTGCTCGCCGCGCAGCTGCGCCGCCCGCTCCAGCCGGCCGGCCACCGACGCCGCGCCCAGCAACGCTCGCCGGCGGCTGAAATCGACTCCGGCACGGTGCCATTCCCATTCCGGAATGGCCAGCACGCGCTCCGGGTTCGGCGGCAGGCGCAAGCCCTCCGGCGTCGGACCCGGTGCGCACTCGCCGAACCGCCACGCCAGCTCCCGCCAGGAGCGAAACGCCTCGATATTCGTCACCTTCTGCTCGAGGACGGCACCCAGCAGGACGTCCCATACCGCCCCGGTTGCCGCCAGGCGCAGGTGCGGCAGCCGTCGCCGGGCCGCCGCGACCCGTTCGTGGTGGCTGACGAAGGAAGTCGGGTCGTCGTCCGCGCCGAGCAGGGCGGGTACCCCATCGAGCACCCACTGCGCACCCGGGCCCCACGCCTGCGCGTCAACCGCGCCGTCCGATGCGCGCCGCAGGGCCACGGTCGCCGCCCCCGCGGGCGTGTTCGCTGCCCGCCAGTGCACAGCGCCGACGCGGCTAACGGTGGGGTCACCCGGTCCGCGCCGCGCCGCGCCCAACGCCGCCGCGATGTCGACGACGAAGTCGGGCCGCCAACAACGCGCCAGCCCGGCGTCGACGGAGGTCATACGTCGGTGGAGAAGCGGATCCCGCCGTCGGGTATCCGCACTCCCGGCCACACCCGGGCCCCGCGCAGCAATTCGCACCGGGCCCCGACCACGGCGCCATCCCCGATCACGCCGTCGCGCACCAGCGCACGCTCGCCGATCCGGGCGCCGAAGCCGACGACAGAGCGCTCCACCACTGCACCGTCGGCCACCACGGCTCTGTCGAACACGATGGCACCGTCCAGGCGGGCGCGCGCGCCGACGACGGCGCCGCGTCCCACCACCGTCCCGCCGATGAGTACCGCACCGGGGCCGATCTCGGCGCCGTCGAGCACCAGCGACTCACCGCGCCCGCCGTCCAGCGCGGCCGAGGGCGCGATGCCGCGGACCAGGTCGGCCGAGCCCCGCACGAAGTCCTCGGGCGTCCCCATGTCGCGCCAGTACGCGGTGTCCACGTGCCCCTGCAGCCGTTTGCCCGCGTTGAGCAGGCCGGGAAACACCTCCCGCTCTACCGAGACCGCCCGCCCACCCGGGATGGCCTCGATGATCTCCCGGCGGAACACGTAGCACCCGGCGTTGATCTGGTCGGTGGGCGGATCCTGGGTCTTCTCCAGGAACGCCGTCACCCGCCCATCGGCATCGGTGGGCACACAGCCGAAGGCCCGGGGATCGGACACCCGCACCAGGTGCAGGGTCACATCCGCCCCGCTGGAGTGGTGGGTCTCCAGCACTGCGTTGGGGTCGGTGCCGCCGAGCACATCGCCGTTGAACACCATCGCCGTCTGGTAGCGCAGGGCCGAGGCGACGTTGCGAATACCACCACCGGTACCCAGTGGGTTCTCCTCGTAGACGTACTCGATCTCCAGGTCGAAGGCCGCGCCGTCGCCGAAGTGCTCGGCGAAGACTTCCGCCTTGAAGGAGGTGCCCAGCACCACGTGCCGGATGCCCGCGGCGCGGATGCGGGACAGCAGGTGGGCGAGGAAGGGCAGCCCAGCCGTGTGCAGCATCGGCTTGGGGGCGGACATGGTGAGGGGCCGGAGCCTGGTGCCCTTGCCGCCCACCAGGACGACGGCATCGGTGTGCTGCGGCGTCATGGGTTGTTCCTCCAGAACCGTGATTGCGGCGAGTCGCACGGGAGCGTCCGTCAGAGGACACTACTGTGCTGCACGGCGGCCTTGAGGAGGCGAGCGTGGTGCATGAGATGAACCCAACGCGCAGCAACCAGCGGGAGGACCCGCGCAGCCATGCCGATGACGTCCTCGCCCGGGCGCGCACGCGGGACCGGAGGGTGATCACCCTGGATACGGCGGGCTCGCCGGCGGACTGCTCCACCACCGTTGTGCTCCCCCGCTACCGGGTGACGGCAGCCGATCCGCATTCCGCCGACCCGGACTCCACCCAGAGCCTGCCGGCAGCGACCGCCCGCGGCGAGCGGGGCTAGCGGCTCACCCACCGATTGCGCAGCAGCAGTGCCGCCTTGAGCGCCGCGCGCAAGGGTGCGGCGTGCCACCGCGGGTGGCGGTCGGCCTGGAAGCGGTAGGCGCTATCGTGGTGGGCGGCCAGCATCTTCTTGGGTGAACGATCCGCCGCATGCCCCTGGGCGTGGGTGACCTCCGCCGAGGTCACGTACACGTTGTGCCAGCCCGCGCGGGTCAGCCGGTCTCCGAGGTCGACATCTTCGAAGTACATGAAGTACCGGGAGTCGAAGCCACCGACGGACTCGAACACGCTGCGTCGGAGAAGCAGGCACGAACCCGAGAGCCAGCCAGCCACCCGCTCACCCGGTTGCTCCTCGGGCCTGCGGTACTGACGGCTCCACGGGTTGCTCGGCCACACCCCAGCCAGCAACGCGTGGCCGGTACCGGCCAGCAGGGTAGGGACCTCCCTAGCGGAGGGGTACACGCTGCCGTCGGGCTCCCGGATCAACGGACTTAACGCCGCCGCCCGCGGCCACCGGGTCGCCGCCGCCAGCAGCACGTCGACCGAGCCGGGAAGAAACACGACATCGGGATTCGCGACGAGGACCCAGTCGAACTCCGCCGGTAGCTCCGCCACTCCCCGGTTGGCCGCCGCGCCGTACCCGATATTTCCACCGGTACGCAGGAGCTGGACCTGCTCGTAGCGCTGCGCCGCCGCCTCCGGGGCTCCGTCGGTGGAGCCGTTGTCGGCCAGCACCACCAGGGGCGCTTGGCTGGTCGCCGCCTGGAGGCTGGACAAAAACTGTTCCAGATGCTCTCCAGGCGAATAGGTCACCGTCACCACTGCCAAGCGCTGCGCCACGCACGGAGGCTACCGCGGGCGGGGTGATCGTCTTATAGGCTCACCCACCACCGAGAGTGTTCGCAGTGTCATGGCCGAGGGGGCGCAGGTGACTGTCGCACCAGTTGTGCAGCGTGCGCGCCACCGCTCCGTCTCCACCGTGCTGCGCGCGAGCACCCCACGTGGGTCGCTCCGCGGGCGTCGGGCCGCGATCGCCGGTTTCGCGCGAACGAGTCCCGGCCGCCTCTCGCTGCTCACTGTGGGTCTGGTCGCGCTGATCGTGCTGGCCGGGCTCGTCCTCAGTTCCGCGGTGTCCCACCGGACCACCGAGCTCAGCACCCTGATCGGCCGGACCGAGCCACTGGCCGGCGCCTCGCAGGACCTGTACTCGGCATTGTCGGAAGCCGACGCTTCCGCCGCGTCGGCGTTTCTGGCCGGCGGTCTGGAGCCTCCCGCGCTGCGTGAGCGCTACACGCGCTCCATCGACACGGCTGCGCGGGCACTGGGCACCGCCGCAGCGGGGGCCGGTATCGAGTCGAGCGGCCGTACCGCGCTGGCCAAACTCTCCGCGGAGCTTCCGGTCTACACGGGACTGGTCGAAACCGCCCGGGCGAACAACCAGCAGGGCTTCCCCGTCGGCGCGGCCTACCTGCGCGAAGCCTCCGCTCTGATGCAGTCGACGCTGCTGCCCTCCGCCGAGCAGCTGTACCAGGACAACTCGGCGGCCAATGCCGAGCAGAGCCGCGTGCGGCTGCCCTGGCTCGGGATGGCCTTGGCCCTGATCAGCCTCCTCGCGCTCGGGGTGGCGCAGTGGTACGTGCGGCGGCACACCCGGCGAACACTGAATATCGGCCTCCTGCTGGCCACGGTTGCGATCGTGGTGGCGCTGGTGTGGACGGCGACGTCGAGCATCATCGGAGCGACCCGGATCGATGACGGCCGTTCCGGGGGTTCGGAGCCGCTGGCCCGGCTCGCCCAGGCACGCATCGTCGCGCAACAGGCCCGGGCCGAAGAGACACTGATGCTGGTGGCCCGCAGCGACTCCGCGGGCTATGAGAAATCCTTCGCCGGCACGACCAGAAAGCTCACCGAGCTGCTGGAGTCGCTGCCGCAGCGCTACACGAGCTCCGCAGCGGACTCGGCGAGATCAGCGGCTCGGGGGTGGTTGGCTGCCCATCAGCGGTTGTCGGCGGCCAACGACTCCGGTGACTATCCCGGAGCCGTCGCGGTGGCGCTGGGGACCGGGGCCGATGACAGCGGCACCCAGTTCGTCGCGCTGGACAACGCCCTGCAGAGCGGGATCTTCAACACCAGGCAGATCCTGCGGGAGAAGGCCTCCGGCTCGCGTTCGGTGTTCGCCGGGCTCGCACCCGGCGTCCTGGTGCTGTCGTTGTTCGCCGCGGTGGCGGTCGGCGCGGGGATGTGGCCGCGGCTGAGGGAGTACCAGTGAGCACTCTGCGCTCGATCCGTACGGCGGTGGCCCTGGTGTGCGCCGCGGCGGTGGTTGGCTGCTCCGCACAGCAGGCCCTGGAACCGGCCGACCCAGGGCGGATTCCGCCGATTCCGGCCGGCGCCAAGATCGTGACGGCCGCGCCGTCGGCCGCATCGGACGAGTCCTGCAACCCCACCGCGAGCCTGCGCCCGAGCCCGGGAATCACCCCGGGCCTGATGCCGGCCGGCTCCACGATGGCCAAGATCGCCGCGCGCGGTCGGTTGATCGTGGGCGTGGACCAGAACACCTTTCTCTTCGGCTTCCGCAACCCCAAGACCGGACTGCTCGAGGGCTTCGACATCGACATCGCCAGGGAGATGGCCCGCGACATCCTCGGGGACCCGGCGAAGATCCAGTTCCAGGCCCTCACGTCCGCACAACGCATCCCCGCGCTGCAGAGTGGCCAGGTCGACCTGGTGGTGCGCAGCATGACGATCACCTGCAAGCGGTTACAGGAGGTTGCCTTTTCCACGGTGTACTTCCAGGCCAACCAGCGGATCCTGGCCCGCACGAACTCAGGCATCCGGGAGGCGAGCGACCTCGGCGCGAAGAAGGCTTGCGCCACAACGGGTTCCACTTCCATCACCACGATGATGGCGTTGCGCTCGCCGCCCACGGTGTACGGCGTTGCCGACTGGACCGACTGCCTGGTGATGCTGCAGCAGGGGCAGGTCGACGCGGTGAGCACCGACGACTCCATCCTCGCCGGGTTACAGGAGCAGGACCCGTACCTGCGGGTGGTGGGCCCGAGCATGAGCCCCGAGCCGTACGGAATCGGCGTGAACCGGGACACCCCCGATCTGGTGCGCTTTGTCAACGGGGTGCTGGACCGATTGCGGGCCGACGGGACGTGGCAGCGCATCTACACCCGCTGGTTGTCCGGGCTCGGCGCCGCGGCAGCCCCCCCACCAGCAAGCTACCGGTACTGAGCGGAGGACGACCGATGGCCACGAGTGCTGATCCCGGCCCCGCTGAGGAGGCCGAAGGGACCCAGCGGATCGAGCTGACCGAACGCGTCGACCCCCGCACCGAACTCCAATCCGGTGCGGGGCTGGACGAAAGCTCTCAGGCGACGGCGGTGACCACCGGGGCGCACAGCAGACGCAGCGGCGGCAGAGGGTCCCGGCGGGGCAGCCGGAGTACCTCCCGGGGGCGGCTGGGTGCCGGGTTGGTGCAGGTGCCGAGGGTGGCGTGGACGGACCCGGCTGATGCCGTGCTGGCTCATCCGGAGGTCGCTGAGTCCAAGCGCTTCTGCAGTCGTTGCGGGAAGCCGGTCGGACGCAGCCGGGAGGGCGTGCCCGGCCGCACCGAGGGATTCTGCCCGCATTGCGGAGCGGCGTTCTCCTTCCGGCCCAAGCTCTGCGCCGGTGACCTCGTCGCCGGTCAGTACGAGGTGCAGGGCTGCCTCGCCCACGGCGGCCTGGGCTGGGTCTACCTGGCTGTCGACCACAACGTGAGCGACCGCTGGGTGGTGCTCAAGGGCCTGCTCGACTCCAGGGACGAGACGGCGGTGGCGGCTGCCATGGCCGAGCGTCGTTTCCTCGCCGAGGTCGAGCACCCGAACATCGTCAAGATCTACAACTTCGTCGAGCACGCCGACGGCGGTGGCGCTCCGGTCGGCTACATCGTCATGGAGTACGTCGGCGGTACTTCGCTCAAACAGCTCATGGAGGCACGGAAGAAGGCGGACGGGCGTGCGCAACTTCCGGTGGAGCAGGCAATCGCCTACGTGCTCGAGATCCTGCCCGCGATCGAGTACCTGCACTCGCTGGGTTTGGCCTACAACGACTTCAACCCCGACAACATCATGCAGACCGACGAGCAGCTCAAGCTGATCGACCTCGGCGCGGTCATCGGCTTGGACGACGAGGACAGCCCCATTTACGGCACGCCCGGCTACCAGGCCCCGGAAATGGCCCAGACCGGTCCCGCCGTGGCCACCGACATCTACAGCATCGTGCGGACCTTGACGGTGCTGTGCGTGCGGGTGCCCAGGGTGGACGGCCGCCTGGTGACGACCTTGGCCGGGCCCGACAGCGAGCCGTTGTTTGCCACCCACGAGTCCCTGCACCGCGCGCTGCTGCGGGCCACGGACCCGGACCCGGCGCACCGCTTCGGCTCCGCCACCGAGATGGCCGAACAGCTCACCGGGGTGCTGCGTGAGGTGCTCGCCGCTCAGGAGAGCACCCCGCGTCCCGGCCCGTCGGCCAATTTCAGCCCCCAACGCGCCACCTTCGGCACCGACGAGAGCGTCGACTCGGCCACCCGCCCGGACACGATGGAGCTGGTCGCCGCGTTGCCGGTCCCCCGTGTCGATCCCCAGGACCCGGGTGCGGCGCTGCTCGCCACGGCGGCGGGCACGGACATGCGGGACATGTTCCGCACCCTGCAGGAGGCACCGCGCCGCGGAGTGGAGGTGCGTCTGCGGCTGGTGCGGGCCTACCTGGAGGTAGGACAACCGCAGCGTGCTCGGTCGCTGCTGAAGGAACTGGCCGAGGAAGTGCCGGCGGATTGGCGTCCGGCGTGGTACCGCGGGATGGCCGCCCTGGTGGAGCAGCGACCGCTCCTGGCCTTCGCGGCATTCTCCGAGGTGCTTGCGGCATTGCCCGGCGAGCTGGCACCCAAGCTGGCGATGGCGGCGGCGGCCGAGTGCGCGGGTGGCGCATCGGACGTGCAGGCCCAGTACTACTACAACGTGGTGTGGCGTACCGACTCCAACGTGGTGAGCGCCGCGTTCGGCTTGGCGCGGCAACGCCTGCGTATCGGCGACCACCGCGGCGCGGTGGCGGCGCTGGATGCGGTGGCCGAGAGCTCGCGCCACCACACCGCCGCGAGGCTGGTCGCCGTCCAGGCGGTGGTCAGCAACCGAGCGATCGAGGAGATCACCGAAGCGGAGCTACGCGAGGCCGCCCAGCGCCTGGAGCGGCTGGAGTCGAGCCCCGCACAGCAGCTGCAGACCCGGGCGCTGCTGCTGGGCACCGCACTGCAGTGGCTGGCGCGCAGGCAGCCGGCCAACCCCGCACCAATCCTCGGGGTGGCGCTGACCGAACCCGGCGTGCGCAGCGGCCTGGAGAGCGCTTACCGCGGGATGGCTCGGCTGTGTGACGACTCCGCGAAGCGCTACGAGCTGGTGGACACCGCAAACCGGCTGCGTCCCCGCACCCTGGTCTAAGTGCAGCTGCGCAACGCCTGGTGCAGCGCTTCGCGCCAGGGCTGCAGCGCGGTAAGTCCGGCCGCCGTCCAGGCCTCGTTGGACAGCACCGAGAACGCCGGACGCGGGGCCGGGCGCGGAAACTCCTCGCTGCTGCACGGGTGCACGCGTTGCGGGTCGGCACCGACCTCGGCGAACACCGCCTGCGCCAATCCGAACCAGGTGGTGGCACCGGCGTTGGTCGCATGCAACACGCCACCGGGGACGCCGGTAACAGCGGCGAGCTCCAGCAGCCCGGCAGCCAGATCGGACGCGCAGGTCGGGGAACCCTGTTGGTCGTCCACCACCCGCACGATGTCCCGCTCCCGCTCCAGCCGCAGCATCGTGGCCACAAAGTTGGCTCCGTGCGCGCCGTACACCCACGCGGTCCGCACCACGTGTGCGCTCGGTAGGGCTGCCAGCACCGCGCGCTCCCCGGCGAGCTTGGTTTGCCCGTACACCGAGCGCGGCCCCGTGGCGTCGCCCGGCTGGTAGGGCTCGGCCGCATCGCCGGCGAAGACGTAGTCAGTGGACACGTGCACGAGCCGCGCACCGTGGTGGGCGCAGGACTCGGCCAGATTTTCGGCGCCGTGCGTGTTCACCGCGGCCGCTTTCTCCGGCTCGCTCTCCGCGGCGTCGACCGCGGTGTGCGCGGCACAGTTGATCACCACCGCCCGTCCTACGCCCGCCACCAGCGCGGCGACGGCGTCCTGCACCGCCACGGAGTCGGTGACGTCCAGGTCAGCGGAACTGCACGCCCGGACGAGGTGTCCCGCCGCGATGGCCTGTTCGGTCACCGCACGACCCAACTGGCCGTTGCCCCCGGTGACCAGCAGGGCCAGCCGTTCGGTCACCGGCCCAACTCGGAGTACACGGCCTCGGTCGCCTGCTTGGCCGGTTCCCACCACCCGCGGTTGTCGGCGTACCACTGCACCGTCGCTTCGAGCCCGGACTCCAGGTCCGGGTACTGCGGGCGCCAGCCCAACTCGGTGCCCAGCTTGCTAGCGTCGATGGCATAGCGCAGGTCGTGGCCCGGCCGGTCGCTGACGAAGTCGAACCAGTCCTCCGGCTTGCCGAGCACCCGCAGCAGGGTGCGGACCACCGTCAGGTTGTCCGCCTCGCCGTCGGCGCCGATGAGATAGGTCTCACCGATGCGGCCTCGGTCCAGCACGGCGTGCAGTGCTCGATTGTGGTCATCGACGTGGATCCAGTCCCGGACGTTGGCTCCGGTGCCGTACACCTTCGGCTTCACCCCGGACAGCACGTTGGTGACCTGTCGGGGAATGAACTTCTCCACGTGCTGGTAGGGCCCGTAGTTGTTGGAGCAGTTGGAGATCGTAGCGGCGATGCCGAAGGACCGTACCCAGGCACGCACCAGCAGGTCGGCGCTTGCCTTGGTGGCGGAATACGGGCTGGAGGGCCGATAGGCAGTGTCCTCGGTGAACTTCGTGGGGTCGTCCAGCTCGAGGTCGCCGAACACCTCGTCGGTGGAGACGTGGTGCAGGCGGACGCCGTGGTGGCGGACGGCCTCCAGCAGGCGATAGGTGCCCACCAGGTTGGTCTGCAGGAACGGCTCCGGCCCGGAAAGCGAGTTGTCGTTGTGCGACTCGGCGGCGAAGTTCACCACCAGATCACATTCGGCCACCAACTGGTCCACGAGCTGAGCGTCGGCGATGGAGCCGTGCACGAACCGGATCGCGTCCGCGACGGGATCGAGACTGCTCCGATTGCCGGCGTAGGTGAGCGCATCGAGGATGGTGAGCTGGTGCTCGGGGCGTTCGCGCACCGTCTGGTGCACGAAGTTCGCCCCGATGAAGCCGGCTCCGCCGGTGACCAGCAAGCGCACTGCGCCCTCCCGAGCTGAAAGGTGGTTCACCACCGGGATGGTGGCAGCAGCAGTTTGGCACGCCGGGCGTCGGTGGCACGTCTGCGCCGCCCACGCCGTTAACCTTGACGGGACCGAGCAAGGGCGGCCGAACGGACGCGCGACAACACGACGGACGGAGTGTCAGGGTGGCGGATCGGCCCGAGGAGCGTAATCCCGTGGATCGCGGACGCCACGGAGGAAACGCCCGCCGCTACGGTCCGCGCTCCTCGCACGTCGCCCTCCCTGGCGGCCCTGCCGCTGCCAAGCCAGCGCCCGACCCGCGAGCAGCGGATGCCCGGGGGCGACGCCCCGGCAAGAGCCGTCCGCCCGTGGCCGGCCATCGCGTCCCGGCTGGGACTTCCCGACCCGCCGCTTCCCGGCCCTCGATCCACACCGTCGGTCGCGTCGCCGTCGCCGTCGTATCGGCGCTCGTCCTGGTGGCCACCGGGGCCGCGTGGCGCACCCTGGACACGCTGACGAGCAACCTGGCGACCACCGGAGCGCTGGCCGGCAGCGCCAACGCGAAAGACGGCGCCGTGGACATCCTGCTCGTCGGGATGGACAGCCGCACCGACGCGCAGGGCAAGCGGCTGTCTCCCCAGGAGCAGCAGATGCTTCGCGCCGGTGACGTCGCCTCGACGAACTCCGACACCATCATCCTGATTCGGGTGCCCAACAACGGCCGTTCCGCCACCGCGATCTCCATTCCCCGGGACTCCTGGGTGGACTCGCCGGGCGGGAAGGCGAAGATCAACGGGGTCTACGGCGAGGCCAAGGACGCCGAGAACCAGCGGCTGGCGGAGTCCAAGACCGATCCCGCCACGGCCGAGCGCAAGTCCACCGAGGCCGGCCGCGGCGCCCTGGTGAGCACCGTGCAGAAGCTCACCGGGCTCACCGTGGACCACTACGCGGAGATCGGGCTGCTCGGTTTCGTGCTGCTCACCGACGCCGTCGGCGGAGTGCAGGTCTGCCTGAACGCACCCGCGCAGGACACCTTCTCCGGCGCGGACTTTCCCGCAGGCGAGCAGACCCTGAGCGGGCCGGACGCGTTGAGCTTCGTCCGCCAGCGTCATGGCCTGCCGCGCGGCGACCTCGACCGGATCGTCCGCCAGCAGGCGTTCATGGCGTCGCTGGCCCGCAAGGTGCTCACCGCCGGCACCCTGGCCAACCCGGGCAAGGTCTCCGACCTGTCCAACGCGCTGCAACGGTCGGTCGTCATCGACTCGGGCTGGAACGTGGTGGGCTTCGCGACCCAACTGCAGGGTCTGGCCGGTGGGGCAGTGCATTTCGAGACCGTTTCGGTCGCCGATCCGGACGGAATGAACGACGCGGGGCAGAGCATCGTGCGGCTCGACCCGAACGAGGTACACCGCTTCATTTCCTCCCTGGTGCAGTCGAACACCCCAAGCTCCTCGGCACCCACCCAGGCGCCACCCCCCGCGGCGGGACCAGACCCCGCGACGGTGACCGTCAACGTGTCCAACGCGAGCTCCATCGCCGGACTGGCCTCCAAGGTCTCCGACGCGCTGGGCTCGGCCGGATACGCCCACGGCGCGCTGAGCAACAGTTCGCACGGCCAGCAGCAGACCAGCTTCGTACTCGCGTCTTCCGCCAATGACCCTGCCGCCGCCGGCGTGGCCCGCGCGCTCGGCAATCTGCAGGTGCGAGCCGACTCCTCCGTCCGCCCGGGCACCGTCACCGTCGTGCTGGGCAGCTCCTACGCGGGGCCGGGTGCCACGGGGAGCAGTTCCTCTGTAAGCAGTTCCTCTGTAAGCAGTTCCTCTGCGACCAGCTCCTCTGCGACTAGCTCCTCTGCGACCAGCTCAGCCACTGCAAGCACCCCCGCTGCCGCACCGGCCACTCCCCCGGCACCGCCCATCACGGCCGGGTCCGGGGTGCCCTGTATCAACTGAACGACGCGCTTGGCACCCTGATAGCCATGAGTCCCCCTGCCCGAACTTCTCCTGCCCGCGTTCCTTTTGCGCCCACCCTCACCGACGCCCTGCTCCGCCCGATGCTGCAGGCCGATGCCGCGGGTCCACGGATCACCTATTACGACGACGCCTCCGGCGAACGCATCGAGGTGTCGGCGACGACGCTGGCCAACTGGGCGGCGAAAACGGCGAATCTGCTGCGCGATGAGCTGGACCTGCAACCGGGCGACCGCGTGGCCGTGCTGCTGCCCGCGCACTGGCAGACAGCCGCCGTGCTGCTTGGCGTCTGGTGGTGCGGCGCGGTCGTGACCGACCCGGCCGCGCCGCTGGCCGGCGAGGTAGAGGTGGCCCTGTGCACCGCCGACGGACTCGCCGATGCGGAGCGGGCGCCCGAGGTGGCGGTGCTGTCCCTGGACGCCTTCGGCCGCAGTGTGGACGACCTGCCACCCGGCGTCCTGGACTACGCGAGCGCCGTACGGGTGCACGGTGATGCCTTCGCGCCGAGCCCGGTGCCCGACACCGCGCCTGCCCTGGCCCAGCGCAGCGTGGCGCAGGTACTGGCGGCGGCCACCGCGTCGGCACACGCGCAGGGCTTCACCGCTCAGGACCGGGTGCTGTCGACGGCGTCGTGGTCCACCGCGGCCGAGCTGGTGGACGGGCTGCTAGCCGTACTGGCCGCCGGCGCCTCACTGGTGCAGGTGTCCCGCGCCGAGGAAGCAAAACTGACCCACCGCATCGAGGTGGAGCGAGTGACCCGAGTGCGGTAGTCCCCTTCCGCATGCGTGAATGAGGCTTTCACCCAAGTTCTGCGGGTGAATGCGGCTTTCGCACAATGGTCCACCGCTGCACAACCCCCGAAGGAGTATCCGTGTCCGACGTCCGGCCGCCCGAACTGCCCGCCCTGCCGCCGCCGTGGCACACCCCGGAGCGCGAGACACTCCAGCAGCAGGCGCGCGCGTTCGCCAGGGACGAGGTGCTCCCGGTGGCCAACGAGCTCGACCCCGTCAAGGGCGTGATGCCGCCCGAGCTGCTGGCCCGCATCGGCGAACTCGGCTACTTCGGCATCACCATCGACCGGGAGCACGGCGGTCTGGGGCTGGGTGCCTTCGAGTACTGCATGGTGGCCGAGGAACTGGCCCGCGCGTGGATGAGCGTCGCCAGCATCATCGCGCGCGCCCAAGGCCTGGGCACCGGCGTGCAGGACGCGACCGAACGCGAACGCCTGCTCCGGCTTTCGGCCAAAGGCGACTGGATCGGTGCCATCGCCCTTTCCGAACCGCAGGCCGGTTCCGACCTGGCAAGCGTGCAGACCCGCGCCGTGCGCGACGGTGAGCACTGGGTGGTGACCGGGAAGAAGCGGTGGTGCGGCAACGCCAAGGCCGCCGACTTCATCCAGGTACTGGCGCGCACCCGCGACCCGGAGGCTGGCGAGTCCCGGTCGGTGGGCCTGGAGACGCTGCTGCTGGTCAAGCCGCGCGAGGAATGGGTGCCCGGGCTCACCGGCGAGGCCATTGACAAGATCGGCTACCACGGATTTCTCACCTGGGACCTGGACTTCGACGGCGTGCGCATCCCGGTGGGCAATGTGGTGAGCACCGGACAACAGGAGGGTGGCTTCAGCGGCGTCGGGGCATGGCTGGACATCGCCAGGGTGCACACCGCAGCCCGCTCGGTCGGCGTCGCCCAGGCCGCGGTGGAGGACTGCACCCTGTACCTGCAGCAACGCGAGCAGTTCGGTCACCCCATTGCTGATTTCCAGGCTCTGCGCTTCGCGCTGGCCGACATGGCCTCGGAGGTGCAGCAGTGCCGCGCCTTCTACCGGCAGGTTGCCCACCTGCTGGACTCCGGCATCGACTGCACCGAACAGGCCGCGATGGCCAAGCTCCGAGCCAGTGAGATGGCGGCGGCGGTGACCAGCCAGGCCATGCAGCTGCACGGTGGCAACGGTTACACCACCGAGCGGCAGGTCGAGCGGCACTGGCGGGACGCGCGCCTGACGACGATCTTCGAGGGCACCAGTGAGATCCAGCGCAAGATCATCTCCGACGCCATCCTGCCCCGACCGCAGACCGCTTAGTCCATAATGGACTGATGAACGAGCTGGCGCAGCTGGGTGCGGATCGGATACCGCGAGGAGGGCAGCAGCTGGGTGAAGAAGAGCACCGCGAGGTCCTCCACCGGGTCTACCCAGAAAGCCGTCGATGCCGCACCGCCCCAGCCGAACTCGCCGATCGAACCGATCACCTTGCCCTGCAAGGGGTCTTGCGTCACGCTGAAGCCGAGCCCGAAACCAACCCCGGCATAAGCCACCTCGGAGAACTGCCCCTGCCCGAAGTACGCCAGATCACGGCCCTCGGGCAGGTGGTTGTGCAGGGCGTAGGCCAGGGTCCGCGGGCCCAGGATGCGCGTGCCGTCCAGCGCCCCGCCGCGGCGCAGCATCTCGGTGAACCGCAGGTAGTCGGCGGCGGTGGACACCAGGCCCCCGCCACCGGAGAGCATGGCCGGCGGCCGCAGCACCGCGGAGCCCATGGAGTCCAGTCGGGTTGCGACCCCGGTCTCGGGGTGCGGGGTGTACAGCGCGGCCAGCCGAGGTAGGTCGGGTTCGTCCACCCACCACCTGGTGTCGGTCATGCCCAGCGGCCGCAACACCCGCTCGGCCAGCACCTCGTCCAGGGATTTTCCCGTCACCACCTCCAGCACACGGCCGAGGACGTCCGTCGCCACCGAGTACGCCCACTCCGTGCCGGGCTGGAACAGCAGCGGAAGCCGCGCCCACTCCTCGGCACAGGTGGCCAGGTTGCGTCCACCGGTGGCACCGAAGTCGAAGCCGTTCGCCCGGTAGATGGTGTCGACGGGATGGGCGTTCATGAAGCCGTAGGTGAGCCCGGCGGTGTGCGTCAGCAGGTGCCAGACCCGGATCGGTTCCAGCGCGGGCACCGTCCTGGGATTCTGTGCGCTGCCCCCGGCCCACACCCGCACATCGGCGAAGGCGGGGATCCACCTGCTCACCGGGTCGGTCAGCTCGAACGCGCCCTCCTCCAACAGGGAGAGCGCGGCGACGGTGGTGATCGGCTTGGTCATCGAGTAGATCCGCCACAGGGTGTCCTGCACCACCGGCTGCTCGGCCTCGCGGTCCCGGTTTCCGCAGACTGCGGAGTAGGCGAGCTTGCCGTGCCGCGCAACCGCGAGCTGCCAGCCGACGAGCCGGCCGTCGTCAACGTAGCCGGCGAAATGCTGCTCAATCCGGCGCAGGCGCCGCGGATCCAGGCCGACTTCGGCTGGATCGATCTCGATGTCCGGCATTGCAGTGTCCGGCATGGTCAGCGACTCCTTCACCACGATTTGCAGCCGAGAGATGTCCGCAAGAGAGCAGACCGAGCGCGGCGTCAGCACGCCCGGGGCCCGCACTCTTATCGAACTGTAAGGAAACGATCAGGTCACGCACAGCAAACGGCACCAGCATCGAGACAATGACGACGGTAACCGCACCGGCTCCCGCCGACCTTGGAGCACGGCGCGAGCCTACGGTCCTTCGTCCTCGGCTGTCGGCTGCCTCGCTCGCCGGTCTGCTCGCGGTCTGCACTGCGGTCATCGGGTGGGTGCTGTGGCGGACGGGCCCGGGCAAGGTCCCCTACCTGGACATGTTCGAGAGCACGGCCCGGACATGGCCGAATTCGCCACTGCCAGCGGACGGGCAGTACATCCTCCGCCAGTCGCTGGGGCAGCTCACCTACCGCCTGCTCCCCGTGCACGAGGAGAACGTCTTCCTCGGTCTGCACGTCCTGTGCCTGCTGGGCTCGGCCGCACTGCTGGCGACGTGGCTGTGCCGGCGACTGGGCGCGAACCGGGGGGCGGTGGCCACGATGATCGTGGCCCTGGCCCCGGTGACGACCGTGCTGCTGCTGTGGGTCGGCATGTACGACGCCTTTTCCATCCTGGTGTGGGTGGCGGTACTCATCTCGATGGATCACCGCGTGGGTTGGCAGCTCGCCGCCGGGGTGCTCGCCGGACTGCAGAACTTCGAGCAAGTCGCGGTGGGCCTGCTGCTGGTGGCGCTGCTTCCGCAATTGGCCGGGGCGGCGAGGTTGCGGCCCCGGGTGGCCTACCTCCTCGGCGGGGCGGTCCTCGGCAAGATCGTGCTGGAGGCGTACCTGCGCGGCGTCGGGGCGGGATCCGGCTCACGCCTTTCCTGGCTGGAACGGTGGGACGTCTTCTCCGAACTGCTCGGCTCCGCCAGCGGCACGGCGCCGTTGTTGCTCTGGTCGGCGTTGGCCGGGCTGTGGGGCTTTGCCCTCAAGGCCCTGCACGAGTCCTGGGGCGGGTGGTCACCTCAACTGCGCGGCAAACTGGTGCTCGCTGCGGGGCTGTGGTTCGGCACCAGCGCGTTGTCTGCCGACCACACGCGGCTGCTGGCGATGACCTCGGTTCCCCTGGTGGTGATGGGCGCCATGGCGATCGCCGACCGGTGGCCGGATCTCCGGGAACTGGCCCGCCTGCCGCAGACCTGGATCCTGCTGCTGGGGCCACCGGTCGTGCTGCTGGACTACGCCACCCTGCCGATGGGCATCAAACCCGGCACCTGGGGGGTGTGGATCTTCTAGCGCTGCTCGGCGCTCAGCGCGTTCAGTGTCTGCTGCGCCTGCTCCAGCTCCGCCCGCAACGCGGCCACCCGGCCGGCCGCCTCCCGTCTGGCGTGCTCCAGGACGGCTTCCACGGCGGCACGGGCGTTCTCCTCGCCTAGGGCCTGCACCGCACGCGCCACCGCGTCCGCCGCCACGGGCACCGCAGCGCCGCGCTTGGCCGAACCCTGCGCGCACTGCACCGTCCATCCCCCGTTGGCCGTTCCGCTGATCGTGAGCGTGACCCGAGAGGAGCTCGCCCGCGCTGCCTTCTGCGCCGGCGCCGGTGCGGCCGCGGTCTCCTGGTCAGTCTCCGCTTTCGGGGTGGGCGCAGGCGCTGGCGACACCGCAGGATTTGGGGGCCGGGGCTTACTCGCACGCGCCCGCCGGCTGGGAGACCGTTTCGTCGCGGTCACCGCGGAGGCGGCGTTGATGGCCACGGCCCGGCTGTCGTAGAGCTCGCCGGCTTCGAAGGGGACGTCGTCACCGACGCCCTTGGGTCGTACCGTCACGGTGCCGTCCTGCACCGAGACCACCCGGGCCGAGCAGGCCGGCTCCAGGCCCAGACTGGGCACCGGGTCGCGCAGGTACACCGTGGGCCGTCTGCCTTCGGCAAGTGCCCCGCGCAGCTGGGCGAGCTCGTTCTCGCCCAGCGGGTCGGCAGGCTCTTTGCGGCGGGGTGGCACGGGGGCCATCATTGCGCACCGACCGCCGGTGCACCACTACGAGGACCCGTCGTCCTCCAGCTCGCCCTCCACCCGCAGGTAGATCTCCTTGAGTGCATCGAGCGTCGCCGGATCGGGCTGTGCCCACAGGTCCCGCTCGGCCGCCTCGAGCAGGCGCTCGGTGATGCCGCGCAGCGCCCAGGGGTTGGACTCGGTCATGAACTTCTGGTTCGTCTCGTCCAGCACATAGGTCTCGGCGAGCTTCTCGTACATCCAGTCGGCGATCACCCCGGTGGTGGCGTCGTAGCCGAAGAGGTAGTCCACCGTGGCGGCCAGCTCGAAGGCGCCCTTGTACCCGTGCCGGCGCATGGCCTCCACCCAGCGGGGGTTGACCACCCGGGCGCGGAACACCCGGGAGGTCTCCTCTACCAGTGAGCGGGTGCGCACCGCCTCGGGCCGGGTGCTGTCGCCGATGTAGGCCTCGGGCGCCTTGCCGGTGAGCGCCCGCACGGTGGCGATCATGCCGCCGTGGTACTGGAAGTAGTCGTCGGAGTCGGCGATGTCGTGCTCGCGGGTGTCGACGTTCTTGGCGGCGACGTTGATCCGCCGGTAGTTGGTCTCCATCTCGCCGCGGGCCGCGACGCCGTCCATGTCCCGGCCGTAGGCGTAGCCGCCCCACACGGAGTACACCTCGGCGAGGTCGGCGTCGTCGCGCCAGTTGCGGCTGTCGATCAGCGCGAGCAGACCCGCGCCGTAGGAGCCGGGCTTGGAGCCGAACACCCGGGTGGTGGCGCGCCGGTGATCGCCGTGTTCGGCGAGGTCGGTCTGGGTGTGCGCGCGGACGTAGTTGTCCTCGGCGGGCTCGTCCAGTTCGGCCACCAAGCGGACCGCATCGTCGAGCATGCTCACCACGTGCGGGAACGCGTCGCGGAAGAAGCCGCTGATCCGGATGGTGACGTCGATGCGCGGACGCCCGAGCTCGCTGAGGGTGATCGGTTCCAGCCGGGTGACGCGCCTGGAGGCCTCGTCCCACACCGGGCGCACACCCAGCAGCGCCAGGATCTCCGCGATGTCGTCCCCGGAGGTGCGCATGGCCGAGGTGCCCCAGACGGACAGCCCCACCGACCGCGGCCAGTCCCCGGTGTCGGTGCGATAGCGCTCCAGCAGCGACTCCGCCATCAGCCTGCCGGTCTCCCAGGCCAGCTTGCTGGGCACGGCCTTCGGGTCCACGGAGTAGAAGTTGCGGCCAGTCGGCAGCACGTTCACCAACCCACGCAGCGGTGACCCGCTGGGACCGGCGGGCACGTAGCCACCGTCCAGCGCATGCAACACCATGTCCAGCTCGTTGGTGGTCCGCTCCAGGCGGGGCACCACCTCGGTGGCGGCGAAGGTGAGCACCTGCTCGACCAGCTCATCCTTGCGGTGCAGTACTTCCTGCACCACGGCGGCGGTGGCCGCGGCGTCCCAGCCCTGCTGCTCCATGCCGTCGACCAGGGCGTGCGCCAAAGCTTCCACCTCGTCCACCCGCTGGGTGAGCTCACTGCCGTCTTCGTTGAGCCCCAACGCTTCCCGCAGCCCGGGCAGGCTCTGCTCGCCGCCCCACATCTGCCGCGCCCGCAGCACCGCGAGCACCAGGTTCGTCCGGGCCTCGCCCTGCGGCGCCGCACCGAGGATGTGCAAGCCGTCCCGGATCTGGACGTCCTTCACCTCGCACAGCCAACCGTCGACGTGCAGCAGGAAGTCGTCGAACTCCGCCTCGTGCGGGCGTTCGGACAGGCCCAGGTCGTGGTCGAGCTTCGCGGCCTGCATCAGCGTCCAGATTTGCTGCCGGATCGCAGGCAGTTTCGCCGGGTCCAGTGCGGAGATGCTGGCGTGCTCGTCGAGCAACTGCTCCAGGCGGGCGATGTCGCCGTAGCTCTCCGCGCGGGCCATCGGCGGGATGAGGTGATCGACCAGGGTGGCGTGCGCGCGGCGCTTGGCCTGGGTGCCCTCGCCCGGGTCGTTGACCAGGAACGGGTACACCAGCGGCAGCTCGCCCAGCGCCGCGTCGGTTCCGCAGGAGGCGGACATACCCAAGGTCTTGCCGGACAGCCACTCCAGGTTGCCGTGCTTGCCCAGGTGCACGATGGCGTCCGCACCGAACTTCTCGGCGACCCAACGGTAGGCAGCGAGGTAGTGGTGGCTGGGCGGCAGGTCCGGGTCGTGATAGATCGCCACCGGGTTCTCCCCGAATCCCCGGGGGGGCTGCACCATGAGCGCCACGTTGCCGGCCTGGATGGCGGCGATGACGATCTCGCCCTCGGGGTCGCGGCTGCGGTCGACGTACAGCTGCCCCGGTGCCTCTCCCCAGTGCTCGGTCATCGCCGCACGGAGGTCGGCAGGCAGGGTGTCGAAGAACGCCTGGTAGCTGGCCGCGGAGATGCGGATGGGGTTGGCCTGCAAAGCTTCTTCGGTCAGCCAGTCCGGGTCTTGCCCGCCGGCGGCGATGAGGGCGTGAATGAGGGCGTCGCCGTCCTGCGCCGCCACCCCCGGCAGCGCGTCCGGTCCGTCGACGGGGCCGATGTCGTAGCCGTCCTCGCGCATCCGCTGCAGCAGGCGTACGACGCTCGCCGGGGTGTCCAGGCCGACGGCGTTGCCGATGCGGGCGTGCTTGGTCGGGTAGGCCGAGAGCATCAGGGCGATGCGGCGCTCGCCCGTCGGCACATGACGCAGCCGGGCGTGGCGCACCGCGATACCCGCCACCCTGCTCGTCCGTTCCGGGTCGGCGACGTAGGTGCTGAGCCCGTCAGCGTCGATCTCCTTGAACGAGAACGGCACCGTGATGATGCGGCCGTCGAATTCCGGCACCGCCACCTGGCTCGCCACGTCCAACGGGGACAGCCCGTCGTCGTTGGCCGCCCAGCTGGCGCGGCTGCTGGTCAGGCACAGGCCCTGCAGGATCGGCACGTCGAGCGCGGCCAGCTCCGCCACGTCCCAGGCGCCGTCGTCGCCGCCCGCCGACGCGCTGGCCGGCAGGGTTCCCCCGGCGGCGAGGACGGTGGTGACCAGGGCGTCGGCCTGCGCGAGCGTCTGCAGCAGCTCCGGCTCGGCGGTGCGCAGGGAGGCGCAGAACACCGGTAGTGCCCGGCCGCCCGCGTCTTCGATCGCCGTGCACAGGGCCTCGACGTAGGCGGTGTTGCCGGCCAGGTGCTGGGCGCGGTAGTAGAGGACGGCCACCACGGGGCCGGTGCTGCGCCGCTCGGTGCGCGCCAGTTCGCCCCAGGTGGGGGTCGCCTCCGGTGGGGCGAAGCCGTGCCCGGTGAGCAGCAGGGTGTCGGACAGGAAGTGGAACAGCTGCGCCACGTTGGCCGGTCCACCCTGGGAGAGGTAGGCGTGCGCCTGGGACACCACGCCACCGGGGGCACTCGAGAGCTCCATCAGCTCGGCATCCGGCGCCTGCTCACCGCCGAGCACGACGACGGGCGCGGCGCCGGCGAGCACCACGTCCAGGCCCTCTTCCCACGCCCGGCGTCCACCGAGAATGCGCACCACCACGACATCGGCCCCGTCGAGCAGCTCGGGCAGCTGAGCCAGCTCGGTGCGTGCGGGGTTGGCCAGACGGTAGTCGGCGCCGCTGGAACGTGCACTCATCAGGTCGGTGTCGGAGGTGGACAGCAGCAGGATCACAGGGCGCCTTCCCTCGGGGTCCGCGCCCCGGGTCGTCGTGCGGGGGTGGCCGAGCCGGCGCACCGCACGTCAGCCGGAGTGTCTGGCTCCCGGAGCGCGTCCGGTGACAGTGGCGGGACCGCGCCGGACTCGCACCGGCTTCCTCCCTGAACTGACGTGGTGCGCCAATCCTATCGCGTCGAATCGGGGCAGATTGGTTTCGCTCAGGTGCCACTTCGTGCCCCGATGGCCGCGCGAATGGTGTCTACAACGTAGTCCGGCTGGTGCGCCACGTCTTCCCAAGTGAAGCGCAGCACTGTCCATCCCGCCAGGTGCAGTTCATTCTGCCGGGTGCGGTCGTGCTGGAAGCGCGTCGGATCGGTGTGCCACGCGCGGCCGTCCACCTCGATCGCCACCATCGCGCGGAGAAATGCCATGTCCACCACGGCGCTGGTCGCTCCCAGGCGCACCCGAACGTTGGTCCGCCAACCCGTCAACCCAGCGCCGCGCACCAGGCGGACCAGTCGTCGCTCGCCCTCGGAGTGCACCGCGGGGTCGAGGTCTACCAGCCGGGCAGCCAGCTGGGCGGCTCCGGCGCGATGACGCACGTCGTCCTGGCGGCGCCGGCGCAGCTCGACCGGGGTGATCAGCTGCCGCTGCAGCACCCGGTCCAGCAACGAGCGCGCCTGTTGCATGGGCAGCGTCTGCAGACAGTCGACGATGGTCCGCGGACGGGAGGTCAACGGCATGCCATCCAATTCCCGCAGGTCAGCGGCCGGCAATGGGCGTCGCCGAACCAGTGCTGCTGGCACCTGCGGGGTACGCGGCGCGGAGGTCGTCAACTCCAGCGGGCCTTCGGGCACCTCGATCCGCCACACTGCGCCGCCGTCCCGTGCGAGAGCGCCGACCGTCCCCCGGCGAGCAGCAAGGCGGTCCACTGCTGACCGCGTGTCCCGACGTCGCTGGTCGACGCCGCGAGCACCGTCGACTGCACCCGGCGCCACTGCCCCTGCCGCACGCGGTGCGCGATCGACTTCCGCCCGTAGCCGCAGGCCACTGCCTGCGCCGAGGTGAACACGCCACCTTGCACACACGCCAGCTCCGCGAGCGCGCGATGCGCCTCCATGGTGGACACCGTCTCAGCATTGTGGTCAACCGGCGCTCCCCCGCCTCGATTTGCGGTGCCTGTGGATGACCGCGTGGACTGGGGACAAGTACGCCGAATCGGGGCGCAGTTGTTTCGCTTTCGGGCCACATTGCGCCCTGATCGGGCGGCGGAGGGCGGGTAACCTCGGCGCGGTGTCCACTCACACCCGGCCGGACGCCTGCCCCGGGGCCCTGCAGGTGCACCAGGCGGCGGACGGCGGCTTGGCCCGGGTGCGACTACCCGGCGGCGCGCTCGCGGCCGCACAGCTGCGCACGCTCGCCGGCGCCGCACGGGAGTTAGGCGACGGCTACCTCGAGCTGACCTCCCGGGGCAACGTGCAGCTGCGCGGGCTGGCCGAGGGTGCACCGGAGCAGCTCGGTGAACGGCTGGCGGACGCCGGACTGCTGCCCTCGCAAACCCACGAGCGGGTGCGCAATGTCCTGTGCTCACCGCTGACCGGTCGGCACGGCGGACTGGTGGACATGTGGGCGCTGGTGGCCGAGTTCGACCGGCGGCTGTGCGCGGACCCCGAGCTTGCCGAGCTGCCCGGACGCTTTCTCGCCACCTTCGACGACGGCCGCGGCGACGTCTCCGGCTTCGCCGCGGATGTTGGCGTGCAAGCTCTTTCGGCGCAGCAGCTGGCCCTGGTCCTCGCCGGGCAGGACAGTGGCCTGCGCATCCCGAGCGACGGCGCGGTCGACGTCATGCTCGCGGCGACGCGGGAGTTCCAGCGGATCCGCGACGAGCACTGGCGACTAGCCGAGGTCCCCGACGGCGCCACCCGCGTGCGGCAGGCACTCGACGGCCGACGCGGCGAACCGCTCGACGTGCAGCCCTGCCCCCGGGGTCCCGTCGGCTGGATCGACCAGGACGACGGTCGGGTGGCACTTGCCGCCACGGTGGCCCTGGGGCGGCTGTCGGCTCAGCAGGTGGAACTCCTGGCCGTGGCCGAGGCCCCCCTGGTCGTCACGCCGTGGCGCTCGGTGCTCGTCTGCGACCTCGACGAAGGTGTGGCCGAGCAACTGGTCGGCGTGCTCGCCGGCTTCGGGCTGATCTTCGACGAGGCATCACCATGGCTGCGGGTCAGCGCGTGCGCCGGCGCTCCGGGATGCGCCAAGTCACTCGCCGACGTGCGCGCCGACCTGACCGCCGCCGTCGCGCATGGGGCGATACCTCCGGGCGAGCAGCAGCACTGGGTGGGCTGCGAGCGTCGGTGCGGCCGCCCGGTCGGTGCCGTGGTCGACGTCGTGGCCACCTCGACGGGCTATCGCGTGGACCGCTAACCGTGCCTGCGGGTGGTCGGTCACCCGTGGGGCGTCGCCTATCGTTGCGGCCATGATCGACCACATTCGCGACGGCGCGGAGATCTACCGGCAGTCCTTCGCCACCATCCGGGCCGAGGCGAACCTCAGCGTTCTGCCCGAGGACGTCGCCTACGTCGCGGTACGGATGATTCACGCCTGCGGGATGGTCGACCTGGTGCAGGACATCGCCTACACCCCAGGCGTGGTGCAGGCCGGTCGCGCTGCGCTGCATGCCGGTGCCCCGATCCTCTGCGACACCGGGATGGTGGCCACCGGCGTCACCCGCAATCGCCTGCCCGCGGACAACGATGTCATCTGCACCCTCAGCGATCCCCGGGTGCCCGAGCTGGCCGCCACGCTGGGCACCACGCGAACCGCCGCGGCGATGGAGCTGTGGGGGCAGCGACTGGATGGCGCGGTGGTGGCCATCGGCAATGCACCCACGGCGCTGTTCCGGCTGCTGGAGCTGATCGAGCAGGGCGCACCCCGGCCGGCGGCCGTACTGGGTATCCCGGTCGGTTTTATCGGCGCCGCGGAGTCCAAGCAGGCGCTGGTGGACCATCCCAGCAAGCTGGAGCACCTGGTGGTGCTGGGCAGGCGCGGTGGTAGTGCCATCGTGTCCGGCGCGATCAATGCGCTGGCGAGCGAGCAGGAATGACCGGACGACTGTGGGGGGTGGGGCTGGGCCCCGGTGACCCCGAGCTGGTCACCATCAAGGCAGCCAGGTTGATCGCCGCCGCGGACGTCGTGGCCTTCCACAGCGCCAGGCACGGGCGCAGCATCGCCCGCTCGGTCGCGGCGCCCTACCTGCGCGAGGGCCAGATCGAAGAAGCACTGGTGTACCCGGTGACCGTCGAGACGACCGACCACCCTGGCGGCTACCAGGGCGTGATCGACGAGTTCTACACCGAATGCGCCGCGCGCCTGGCCGCGCACCTGGACCAGGGCCGCGACGTGGTGGTGCTTGCCGAGGGCGACCCGATGTTCTACGGCTCCTACATGCACATGCACAAGCGCCTCGCGCACCGCTACCCCACCGAGGTGGTGCCCGGGGTGACATCGATCAGCGGGGCTGCGGCGGCACTCGGGGTACCGCTGGTGGAGCGGGACGAGGTGCTGACGATCCTGCCGGGAACCCTGCCACCCGAGGTCCTCGCCGAACGGCTCGCCGACACCGACTCCGCCGTGGTGATGAAGCTCGGCCGCACGTTTACCGGTGTGCGCCAAGCACTTTCCGACGCCGGACGGCTGAAGGAGGCGTGGTACGCCGAGCGGGTCAGCACCCCCGCGCAGCGGGTCAGCCCCCTGGCGGAGGTGGAACCGGAGGAGGTGCCCTACTTCTCCCTCGCGATGGTGCCCAGCCCCGGTTGCCGGACGGTCGAGCCGTCCCCCGGCGAGGTCGTCGTCGTCGGGCTCGGCCCGGCGGGACGGGAGTGGCTGACTCCGCAGGTGCGCCAGGAACTGACCAAAGCCACCGACGTCGTCGGCTACATCACCTACCTCGACCGGCTTCCGCTCACCGCCCAGCAACGTCGCCATGCGTCGGACAACAAGGTTGAGTCCGAGCGCGCCGCGTTCGCCCTCGACCTCGCCAAACGCGGCGCCCACGTCGTGGTGGTGTCCTCCGGTGACCCCGGTGTGTTCGCCATGGGCAGCGCCGTGCTGGAGGTGGCCTGCGAGCCGCAGTTCGCCGACGTACCCGTGCGGGTGCTGCCCGGAATGACCGCGGCGCACGCCGTCGCCAGCCGGGTCGGCGCCCCCCTGGGTCATGACTACTGCGTGCTGTCGCTGTCCGACCGGCTCAAGCCGTGGGACGTGATCGCCAAGCGAATTCGCGCGGTCGCCGTCGCGGATCTCGTGCTCGCCGTGTACAACCCGGCGTCGAAGTCGCGCACCTGGCAGGTGGGGGCGGCGCGGGACCTGTTGCTGGAGCACCGGGCGCCGGACACCCCGGTGGTCATCGGGCGCGACGTCGGGGGCCCGCAGGAGCACATTCGAGTGGAGACCTTGGCCACCCTGGACCCGGCGACCATCGACATGCGCTGCCTGCTGCTGGTGGGCTCCTCCACCACGCAGGTGGTGACGCGCGGCGACGGTCGTCCGGTCGTGTTCACCCCCCGCCGCTACCCCGGCTGAGGGCTGCTCGGCTCGACCGAACGGCCAACGGCAAAGTCAGCGCGATCACCCCGGCGCAGACCGCGAGGGTGCCGGCGAAGCCGACGACCGTAGCGCTGATCGCGCCGACCGCGAACGCTCCCAACCCGGTACCCGCGTCGAAGCCCGCGTTCCACACCGCGCTGGCCGTGGAGGCGCGGCCGAGACCCGCCCTGGCGAAGGCGTTGATCAGGCTCAGGTTCTGCACCGCTCCCTGCCCCGCACCAAGCAGGGCAGCCGCCACCAGCACCACGGCATCCGAACGCACGTTCTCGCCCCCCACCATGCCCAAGGCCAGCACGCCAGCGCCGACCACGCTGAGCACCACGCCGCCGGGCAACCACCACCGGCTGGGCACCCGGTCGGCCAGGCCCCCCGCCTGCCATCGGCTGACGGCGGTCGTCACGCCGAGCACCAGCAGCGCGGCGGTCGCCAGCTGACCGCTCGGCCGTTCGATCGGTAACACGGTCAGCACGCCGCCCACCGCGACGGTCACGGCGAAGAGCACCAGGGCGGGGCTCAGCACGGCGACCACGGCCGCGCGCCGCGGCGTGTGCGGCCGGTCTCCGCTCGCCGCCGTGTCGCGGGCGTGCAACCCCCAGGCGAGCGGCACCGCGAGCACTGGTGCCCCGGCCAGGGCCGCTGCCCAGCCGAAGAGGTCCGCTTGCAGCAGCGCCACTCCGGCGGGCAGGGCCAGCAGGTTGGGCACCGCGATCACCAGGCCGTAGAGCCCCACCGACTCCCCATGTTTGCCCGCGGGCGCCAGCGAGAAGGTGAGCAGGGTCCCCACCACCGTGAGGATCGCGAAGCCGGCTCCGCGCACGATCGACAGCGCGACCAGCATCCGCAGGTCTTGGCTCAGGATGTACAGCGGCGCCGGAGCGCCCAACGCGAGTAGACCGATCGCCAGCACCCGGCCGGCACCCAGGCGGGCGACCATGGGCGGGACCACCAGCTGGACCAGCACAGTGGCCAGCAGCAGAGCGGCGGTCACCGAGCCTGCCGCACCGACGCCCGCGCCGCCGGCCACCGCCCAGGACGGCAGGGAAGCCAGGGTGAGGTCGAAACTTGTGAAGCCCAGCAGCGTGACGAGCAGCAGCTTGCGGATGGCCGGCATCCGCCACAGGGGTAAGCGTTCCGCGGACGGCGTCTGGGCGGTGATCACGGCGCCCCGCATCGTGGGCCCACCGCGACGTTCATCGACTGCTCCTTCGGGCGACGCCGGGCACCGATGGGTGCCCAGATCCGGTCCTCACTGTGTCATTAGATTGAGCGGATGCCTGCGACCGCCCTGCCCCCTGTTTCGCGCCCATGAAGTGGGTGTTCCTCACCGTGGCCATTGTCCTGGAGGTGATGGCGACGTTGTCGCTGCGCGCCTCGGAGGGCTTCAGCAAGCTGGGCTATTCCGTCCTGGTGGTGCTCGGGTATGCGGGCGCCTTCGTGGCCCTCAACCTGGTGCTGCGCCGCGGCCTGCCGATCGGTATCGCCTACGGCATCTGGGCCGCTGTCGGTGTGGCGCTGGTCGCCCTGCTGGGCAAGCTCTTCTTCGACGATCCGCTCACCCCGCTGATGGGGGTGGGCATCGCGCTCATCATCGGCGGGGTGCTGCTGGTGGAGCTGGGCAACACCGCCGATCACGGCTGAGCGTCGAGCCACTCCACGGCGGCAGCCACATCGGGCACGGTAGGCACGTCCGGGCGGGGCGGACGCTGCACCAGCACCACCGGCATCCCCAGCTCCCTGGCGGCGACGAGCTTGGCCGTGGTCATCGCGCCGCCGCTGTTCTTGGTGACCACGACGTCGATGCGATGCTCCTGCAGCAGCGCTCGCTCACCGTCCACTGTGTACGGCCCACGGTCGAGCAGCAGCTGGAAGCGCTGCGGCAGTGCCGTTTCCGGAGCATCAACGGTGCGCACCAGGCACCACAGGTCGAGTTCGGCAAACGCGGCGAGGCCTTGGCGGCCGGTGGTGAGGAACGCCCGGCTGCCCAGGCGGGGAACCAGGGTGGCGGCCTGCTCCAGGGAGGCGACCTCGTGCCAGTCATCGCCCGCCGTCGGTGTCCACCGCGGACGTTGCACGGCCAGCAGCGGTACTGCCCGTGCGGCGCAGGCCAGGGCCGCCGATGCGGAGATGTGCTCCGCGAACGGATGGGTGGCATCGATCACCGCGTCGATCTGCTGTTCGGCCAGCCACCGCGCCAGACCGTCGGCGCCGCCGAAGCCACCGACCCGCACCTCGCCGACGGGCAGCCGTGGGTTGCGCACCCGCCCCGCCAGTGCGGACACCACCCGCAGCCCCGGGCGGCCTTCCAGCGCAGCGGCGAGTTCCCTGGCGTGGCCCGTGCCACCCAGAATCAGCACGCTCTTGACGGTCACTGCGCCCACCCGGCTCACGGTAGCTGCACCCGCACAGGCACAGTTGACCCATGGCCAGGATCCAGCAGCAGGCGAGCACCGCGCTGCGCCCGGGATGGACGACGGGAGCCTGCGCCACGGCAGCCACCAAGGCCGCGTACACCGGGCTGCTGACGGGCGAATTCCCTGACCCGGTGCAGCTGAGGCTGCCGAAGGGGCAGACGCCGGCCTTCGCCCTCACCGCGGAGTGCTTGGAAGCCGAGCAGGCCAGCGCCAGCATCACCAAGGACGCCGGCGACGATCCGGACGTCACCCACGGCGCCGTCATCACCGCCACCGTCCGGCACGGCCCCGGTGGCGTGACCTTCCTGGCCGGCCCGGGGGTGGGCACGGTGACCAAACCCGGACTCCCCCTCGCCGTCGGGGAGCCTGCCATCAACCCGGTGCCGCGGCAGATGATGCGCGCGGTGGTCGCCGAAGTCGCCGCCGCACACGGTGGCAGCGGCAGCGTGGTGGTGCAGCTGTCGGTGGCCGACGGCGAGGAGATCGCCCGCAGCACCTGGAATCCGCGCCTGGGCATCCTGGGCGGGCTGTCCATCCTGGGCACCACCGGCATCGTGGTGCCGTACTCCTGCTCGGCGTGGATCGACAGCATCCGGCGCGGCATCGACGTCGCTCGCGCGGTCGGGCACACCCACGTCGCGGGGTGCACCGGCAGCACCTCCGAACGGGTGGTCGCCGAGCTGTACGGGCTGCCCGAGGACGCCTTGCTGGACATGGGCGACTTCGCCGGAGCGGTGCTGAAGTACCTGCGTCGCCACCCGGTGCCGCGGCTGACCATCGCCGGGGGAATCGGCAAGCTGTCCAAGCTCGCCGACGGGCACCTGGACCTGCATTCCGGCCGCTCGCAGATTAACCCGGAGCTGCTCGCCGAGCTGAGCACCCAGGCCGGGGCCACCCCAGAGCTGGCGCAGCGAGTGCGGCAGGCCAATACCGCGCTGCACGCCCTGCAGCTGTGCCAGGAGCACGGCCTGCCCTTGGGTGACGTGGTGGCCGCCCGGGCCGCGGACACCGCGCGGGGCGTACTGCGGGGCGCGGAGACCGAGATCGCCGTCGACGTGGTGGTCATCGACCGCGCGGGCACCGTCGTCGGACGGGCCTGAACGCACGCAGCTAATCCCGGCAGCGCGCGGCGGAGTACAGGTGGCTGTCCGGAAACTGCTGCGCACCCAGCACCCGCCCGACCACCACCACCGCGGTGCGGCGAATGTCGGCCGCGCGCACCTGGGCGGCGATGTCGGCGAGGGTGCCGCGCAGGATCACCTCGTCGGCGCGGCTGGCCCTGGCGACGACGGCCACCGGGCACTCGGCGCCGTAGTTGGGGATCAGCTCCGCCACCAGCGCCTCGATGCGCTGGACCGCCAGGTGCAACACCATCGTCGCGCGGCTGCGGCCCAGCGTGGCGAGGTCCTCCCCCTCGGGCATCGGGGTGGCCTGCGCGGAGGTTCGGGTCAGCACCACGGTCTGGCCCACGCTGGGAACGGTGAGCTCGCGGCGCAGGGCGGCGGCCGCGGCGGCGAACGCCGGCACGCCGGGGGTGATGTCGTAGGGCACTCTGGCCGCATCCAGGCGACGGCACTGCTCGGCGACGGCGCTGAACACCGAGGGATCACCGGAGTGCAGCCGGGCGATGTCGGTTCCGCGGACGTGGTGGGCCACCATGATGTCGATGATCTGCTCGAGCGTCAGCTTGGCGGTGTCGACCAGGGTGGCGCCCGGCGAGCAATGCGCCAGCAGCTCCTCGGGAACCAGGCTGCCGGCGTATAGGCAGACCGGCGCCGACGCGATGAGGGCCTGCCCGCGGACGGTGATGAGGTCGGCGGCACCCGGTCCCGCGCCGATGAAGTGCACGGTCACGGCTTCTCTCCTGTCCATTGGGTCACCGGCATCTGCGCCCGCCAGCCGGTGAAGCTGCCGAGCGGGCTCGCGTGGCTGACGGCGATCCGGCTCAGCTGCCCGCCGTGGCTGCGGTACAGCTGCGCCACCACCGCCTCCGACTCCAGGGTCACCGCATTCACCACCATCCGGCCGCCGGGGCGCACGGCCGCCCAGCAGTCGGCGATCACTCCAGGGGTCGTGAGTCCGCCACCGACGAACACCACGTCGGGAACGGGCAAGCCGGCCAGCGCCGCAGGTGCCGCGCCGACGACCACGCGCAGCTCGGGCACGCCCAGTGCCGCGGCGTTTTCCCAGATCCGCTCGGCCCGATCGGGGTGCTGTTCGACGGCGATCGCCGAGCAGGACGCACCCGCCCGCATCCACTCGATGGCGATGCTGCCGGCACCCGATCCGACGTCCCACAGCAGCTGTCCCGGCTGCGGCGCCAGGCTCGCAAGCGTGACTGCCCGCACCTCGCGCTTGGTGAGCTGACCGTCGTGAGCGTAGAGCTCGTCGGGTAGTCCGGGGGTGAGTGCCGCCACGCTTTCCACCCGCAGACCCTATCCGCCGGCACTGGACGTCGGCGCCCCGTCCCGCCCCGGACGCCCAGGCTAGCGACCCGGCAGCTCGTGCAGAGCGGTGACGACGCGGTCCAGCAAAGCCGTGAGCTGCCTACGCTCGTCCGCGCTGAACTGCGCACTCAGGTGTTGCTCGACGCTCTTGGCCGCAAGGTCGGCGTCCTGGGCGATCGATCGGCCGGTCGCCGTGAGCCGGGTGCTGAGCACACGTTGGTGCATCGGGGACGGCTCCCGCCGTACGAGGTCCTTGCCCTCGAGGTTGCCCAGGATCGTGGCCATGGTCTGTGGCGTCACGAGGCAGGCCCGGGACAGCTGCGCCGCAGACGCCTCCGGGACGTACCGCAGCAACATCAGCGCGCTGTACTGCGGGACCGTCAGACCGTGCACCTTCAGCACCCGGGCCTTCTCCGCCATCAGGGCCTGTTCGGCCCGTTTGATAAACGAGCCCAGACGCGAGGCCAGTTCCCGCTCGAATTCCGCCATGCCGTCTGCGCCGGGCGCGTCCATTACCCCTGCCTTCCGTGGATATCGACGCCAATCCGGGCGAGCCGATTGATGGCGTCCGCGTGACCCGCGGGGGTATGGCCCGCCACGGCGTCGGAAAGCACACACACGTCATATCCGAGGTCGAGGGCGGAGCGTGCGGTCGCCTCGATACCACCTTCGGTCACGACTCCGGCGAGTGTCACCCGTCGGATTCGGCCTTCTTCCAGGACAGTGTGTAACTCGGTATCCTGGAACGCGGATCGGCCGTACTTGGTGATGAGTGGCTCGGCGGGCAATGCCGCGATGCCGTCGACGAAGCGTGTTTCAGGAGAACCCGATCCGCCGTCGGTTCCATCGAGACGGAGGTACTGCACATGGATGACCGGGTGACCATCGCTCCGCGCCTGGCGCATTGCCACCGCCGCAGCGTTCGCCGCAGCGCGCCCACCCCGGGGGGCCAGCTCGCGCACGATCCATGCCTGGAAGTCAATCAGTACGAGCGCGGTGCGCGTGTTGGTCATTAGTACCGCGTGCCTACGGCCTTGGGCGCGTTGTCCAATTGGGCCATCTCGTTTGGGGTCAAATCCAGGTCCGCGGCCGCCAGGTTGGCGTGCAGATGCTGGGGGCTGCGGGTGCCGGGGATCGGGATCACATGCTCGCCTTGGCCAAGCACCCAGGCCAGCGCAACCTGAGCCGGGCCCGCGTCGTGTGAGGACGCGACCTTGCGCACGAGATCCACGATGTGCTGGTTGGCTGCGCGAGCATCTGCGGTGAAGCGGGGCAGCCGTGCGCGGAAGTCGGACTGCTCGAAAGTGGTGGACGCGTCGACGGCGCCGGTGAGAAAGCCTCGTCCCAAGGGAGAGAAAGGCACGAACGCAGCACCGTGCTGCTGGCACCAATCCACCACATTGTCATCCTCGGCACTGCCCAACGGATCCCGTGACCACAGGGACAGCTCCGACTGGATCGCAGCCACGGGGTAGATCTCGTTCGCTTCGGCTGCCTGCGCGACAGTGACCTCGGACAATCCGATCCGGCGGACGAGCCCGGCATTCACCAGCTCGCTCATCGCCCCCCACGAGTCGGCGAGCGGCACCTCGTCGTCGACCCGGTGCAGGTAGTACAGGTCGATGGCTTCGATATCCAGCCGCGACAGGCTCGCGCGCACAGCCGAGCGGATGTGCTCCGGCGAACCGTCGCGGTGCATGGCCTTCGACTCGAGATCGTCGACGACGAGTCCGCACTTGGTGGCCACTGCCACCTGGTCGCGCCGCCCGGGCAACGCCCGGCCCAAGAGTGACTCGTTGTGCCCGTCACCGTAGACGTCGGCGGTGTCGATCAGGTTCACGCCGAGCTTGATCGCCTCACGAACTGTCGCGATCGACACGTCGTCATCGCGACTGGACTCGGCGTACGCCCAGCTCATTCCCATGCATCCCAACCCGATTGCACCGACCTGGGGGCCGTCCGCTCCGAGCAGTCGCTTGTGCATCAGTCACTCCATCCTCGCAAGGGTAATAACAGAACTCTACTATAAGTAAGAGTTCTGATACAACACCGGATATTAGCCGGCATCGACCGCGTCCACCTCCTAGCGGGAGCCGCGCGGCAGGTGTGCCATGGTCGTCGCATGGGTCGGCATCGGGCGGTGGCTGTGGCCTATGACTTCTGCGTGATCGGCGGCGGCATCGTCGGCTTGGCGACGGCGATGAGCCTGCTCGAGCAGCGCCCAGGCTGCAGCGTGGTGGTGCTGGAAAAGGAAGACGTCCTCGCCCGGCACCAGACCGGGCACAACAGCGGCGTCATCCACTCGGGCATCTACTACGAACCGGGCACGCTCAAGGCCGAGCTCTGCCGTCGGGGTGCGCAGGCAACGAAGGACTTCTGCGCTACCCACGACATCCCGGTGCGCCCACTCGGCAAGCTCCTGGTCGCCACCGACTCCCGCGACCTGGCCCGGATGGAGGCGCTCGTCCTGCGGGCGGAGCGCAACGGCGTCGGCGTGCAACGGCTGAGCGGTGCCGAACTGCGGGAGCGCGAGCCGCACGTCGCCGGCCTCGCCGCCCTGTTGGTGCCCGCGACGGCCAGCGTCGACTTCACTCAGGTCTGCCGGGCCATGGCGCGGGCGGTGCTTGCCGCAGGGGGCCGGGTGGAGCTCGGCGTCGAGGTTACGGCGATCACGGAGTCGCCGACGGAGGTGGTGGTCACCGCGGGAAACCGGTCCTGGACCGCCCGTCAGCTCGTCTCGTGCGGTGGCCTGCAGGCCGATCGCCTGGCCCGGATGGCTGGCATTGCCGCCGCAGTGCGCATCGTCCCCTTCCGCGGCGAGTACTACCAGCTACCCGCGCACCGGCGCTCGCTCGTGCGGCACCTGATCTATCCCGTGCCCGATCCCGCGCTGCCGTTCCTGGGCGTGCACCTGACCCCGATGGTGGACGGCCGGGTGACCGTCGGGCCCAACGCTGTCCTCGGGCTCTCCCGCGAGGGCTACCCCAAGGGCTCCGTGAACGCCGCAGACGTCCGGGACTTCCTGACCTTTCCCGGTTTCTGGGCGCTCGCGCGCAACAACGTGCGGACCGGCGCACGCGAGCTGCGCAACTCGGCTTTCAAGCGCGGCTTCTTGCGCGCGGCCCGCAGGTATTGCCCCGGCCTCCAGCTGACCGATCTGCTGCCCTGCGAGCCGGGCATCCGGGCACAGGCCGTGCGGCGGGACGGAACGCTGCTCCACGACTTCGTGTTTCAGCGCACCGCCCGCACGCTGCACGTGATCAATGCGCCGTCCCCGGCTGCCACCGCGGCCATTCCGATCGGGCAGTACATCGCCGCCCGCTGCCTCGCCTGAGGTCGCCGCGGTGTCGATTACTTGAGCAGCGCCCGAGCCATCACCATGCGCTGGATCTGGTTGGTGCCCTCATAGATCTGGGTGATCTTGGCGTCGCGCATCATCCGCTCCACGGGGAAATCGCGGGTGTAGCCGGCGCCGCCGAACAACTGCACCGCGTTCGTGGTCACCTCCATGGCCACGTCGGTGGCGAAACACTTGGCCGCCGAGGAGATGAACCCGAGGTTGGGCTCCATCCGCTCGGCCCGCGCTGCCGCGACGTAACACATGTGCCGGGCGGCCTCGACCTTCATCGCCATGTCGGCGAGTATGAACTGCACCCCTTGGAACTCCGCCACCGCCTGGCCGAACTGCTTGCGCCCCTTGATGTACTCGGTGGCCGCGTCCACCGCCCCCTGGGCAATGCCGACGGCCTGCGCGCCGATGGTGGGCCGGGTGTGGTCCAGGGTCTTCAGGGTGGTCTTGAAGCCGGTACCCGGCTCGCCGATCATCCGGTCGCCGGGAACGCGGCAGTTCTCGAAGTAGACCTCGCGGGTGGGGCTGCCCTTGATGCCGAGTTTGCGCTCCTTGGCGCCCACCGAGAAACCTTCGTCGTCGGCGTTGACCATGAATGCCGAGATGCCGTTCGCGCCCTTGTCGGGGTCGGTGACCGCCATCACGGTGTACCACTGCGACACGCCGGCGTTCGTGCACCAGGCCTTGGTGCCGTTGATGATCCAGTCGTCCCCGTCGGCTTTGGCCCGGGTGCGCATGGAGGCGGCGTCGGAGCCGGCTTCCCGCTCGCTCAGTGCGTAGGAGGCCATCGACTCGCCTGAGGCGATGGAGGGCAGCACCTGCTGCTGCAGCTCCTCGCTGCCCGAGAGGATCAGCCCCATGGTGCCGAGCTTGTTCACCGCCGGGATGAGCGAGGACGAGCCGCAGACCCTGGCGACCTCTTCGATCACGATGCAGGCCGCCACCGAGTCGGCACCTTCGCCGCCAAAGCGCTCGGGCACGTGGATGGCCTGGAAGCCAGCGGCGTTCAGCGCTTTACGCGCCTCGTCGGGGTAACGCTCGTGCTCGTCGACATCCGCGGCGTGTGGGGCGATCTCCTTCTCCGCGAGCGCGCGCACTGCTTCCCGCAGTCCGTCGTGCTCCTCCGCGAGGGCGTAAAGGTCGAAATCGGGGTTGCCGAACTGGCTGGCCACGGGGTGCCTCCTGGTTAGCGATCGATAACCCCAGTATGCATTGTGCGCGCTATGGGTCCACCCGTGGGCCCTTTTCACGCACGGGCACGCAGCGCCGCGTCCTTGGCGAGCACCGAGCGCTCCAGCTCGCGTTGAAACTCGGTCATCCGTTGGCGCAGAGCCGCATCGGACGCGGCGAGGATCCGCACGGCGAGCAGCCCGGCATTGCGCGCTCCCCCGACCGAAACGGTGGCCACCGGCACCCCGGCCGGCATCTGCACGATGGACAGCAACGAGTCCATCCCGTCGAGATACTTCAACGGCACCGGCACGCCAATCACCGGCAGCGGGGTAGCCGAGGCAACCATGCCCGGCAGGTGCGCCGCTCCCCCGGCCCCGGCAATGATCACCTGCAGTCCCCGGCCGGCGGCATCCCTGGCGTAGTCCAGCATCCGCTGCGGGGTCCGGTGTGCGGACACCACGCCGACCTCGAAGGGCACGCCGAACTCGCCGAGCGCCTCCGCTGTGTCCTTCATCACCGGCCAGTCGGAGTCGCTGCCCATGATCACGCCGACGCGCGGGCCGTTCTGCGGGCTCTCACTCACCGTGCACATCCCATCCGTCGGTCCACTCCGCGTGCGACATCCAGTGCGCCGCCCGCTCCGCCCGCTCCTGGACGTCGGCCACCTCGGCACCCAGCACGGTGACGTGTCCCACCTTGCGACCGGGCCGCTCGTCCTTGCCGTACAAATGCAGCTTGGCCTCGGGCAGGCGAGCGAACAGGTGGTGGACACGTTCGTCCATGGACATCGCCGGGGTGTTAGCCGCTCCGAGGATGTTGCCCATCACCACCGCACGGGCGGTCATGGTGGTGTCGCCCAGGGGGTAGTCGAGCACGGCCCGCAGGTGCTGCTCGAACTGCGAGGTGCGCGCACCTTCGATGCTCCAGTGCCCGGAGTTGTGCGGGCGCATCGCCAGCTCGTTCACCAGCAGGCCGCTGTCCGCGGTCTCGAAGAGCTCCACCGCCAGCACCCCGACGACCCCAAGCCGCTCGGCCAGGTGCAGGGCAAGGCGCTCAGCCTCCTCGGCCAGCTTGGCGCTGAGTTCGGGAGCCGGCGCGAGGACGAGGGCGCAGATGCCCTCCCGCTGCACCGTCTGCACCACCGGCCACGCCGCGCCCTGCCCGAAGGGTGAGCGGGCGACCACTGCGGCCAGCTCACGGCGAAAGTCCACCCGCTGCTCCACCAGCAGCGGGACCCCGTTCGCCAACTGCTCGGCGACCACCTGCTGCGCCTCGTCGGGGCCGTCGAGCATCCACACCCCGCGGCCGTCGTAACCACCGCGCACCGCCTTGAGCACGCACGGCCAACCCTGCGCGGCGCCGAAGCTGGTGACGTCATCCACTCCGTGTACTTCGGCGAAGGCAGGCACGGGCGCGCCCAGTTCGGACAGCCGCCGGCGCATCACCAACTTGTCCTGGGCGTGCAGCAGTGCCTGCGGCGGCGGGAAGACCTGCACACCCTCGTCCACCAGCGCCCGGAGGTGTTCCTGGGGAACGTGTTCGTGATCAAACGTCAGGGCCGTGGCCCCGGCAGCGACTTCCCGCAGCGCGGCCAGGTCGGTGTGCGCGCCCAGCACCACGTCCGGCGTCACTAGCGCCGCAGGATCGGCCGCGTCAGCGGCGAGCACCCGCAGGCGCTGTCCGAGAGCGACCGCCGCCTGATGAGTCATCCGGGCGAGCTGACCGCCGCCGACCATCGCCACCACGGGCGTGCCCTCGACGCAGGCAGGCGGAGGTGCATCGGTTCTCGCAGCCATCGGCCTCGCCGCCGTTGGTTTCGCAGCCGTTGGTTTCGCCGCCATTGGTCCCACAGCCAAAGATGGTGCCACGCGGACCGGCAACGGCCGTAGTACAGCCGGCAGTAGTGGCATCCACAGGAACAGCCTCGTCGCGGTCGGGCGACCCGGTGATCCGTAGGGTGCTCCTGTGCCCTTCGTCGACGCGGCTATTGCCCGCATGCCACGCCGTATGCAGGAACTGGCACTCGCCCACCACGAGCTGGTCAAATTCGCCATGGTCGGCGGCACGACCTTCGTCGTGGACACCGCCATGTTCTACCTGCTGAAGTTTACGGTGCTGGAGGCCAAACCGGTCACCGCCAAGGTCATCGCCGTACTGATCGCCACGATCCTGTCCTATGTCTTGAACAAAGAGTGGTCGTTCAAGAGTCGCGGGGGCCGGGAGACGCACCATGAGGCGGCGCTATTCTTCGCCATCAGCGGGGTGGGCATGGCCATCAACGCCGCGCCGCTGTGGGTGTCCAGCTACGTCTTCGACCTGCGGGTGCCCAATGTCTCCCCGCTCGAGGAGAACGTCGCCGACTTCATCAGTGCGCAGATTATCGGCACATTGCTCGCGATGGCGTTTCGCTGGTGGGCGTTTCGCAAGTTCGTCTTTCTCGAGCTGGAGATCGAGCTCGCCGAGGCGGCCGTGCCGGACAACACCGAGGACGAACTCGCCGAGGAGGAACTGGGCCACGGCTGACGGCCTCAGCGGGGCTCGCGGGCCGCGGGCTCGACGGGCCGCGGCGTGGACTCCGCTGCCGGGGTGGGCACGGTGAGGAACAAGGCAAAGACGGGCGGGCGCGCCCGGCGCAGCTCCAGGCGACCGCCGTCGGTCTCCGCCAGAGCCCGGGCGAGCGCCAGTCCGACGCCGGTAGAGTGCCCTCCGCTGAATCCCCGGGCGAACACGTGCGGAACGAGTTCGTCGGGCACTCCCGGTCCCTCGTCGGCCACCTCGACCAACGCGGTCTCTTCCCTGGTGGTGCCGGCGTCCGGATCCCGGCGGGCGGGTACCTGCCGCAGGGTGAGCCGCACCTCGCCCGTTCCGTGGGTCAGTGCGTTGTCCAGCAGCACACCGACCGTCTCCCGCAGCCGCGCCGGATTGACGCGCGCCGGGGCGGTGTCGGGCAGTTGCACCTGCAGCTCGCGTCCGGCGTCGGCGAACAAGGTCCCCCACTCGCCGACCAGCTCCCGTAGCTGCTGGGCCACGTCCACGGTCCCTGCCCCGGTCGTGCGCACTGCCCGGGAAGCAACGACCATGTCGTTGACCACCGCGGTGAGCCTGTCCACCTGGGCCATCGCGGCCCTGGCTTCCTCGATCACGGCAGGGTCGCGGTGGTCGGCGAGTTCGTCCAGGCGCAGCCGCACCGCGGTCAGCCGGCTCCGAAGTTGATGGGACACGTCGCCGACGAGTTCGCGTTCCCGCTGCACCAGCGCGGTCAGTTCGACGGCGGAGGAATCGAGCACCTCTGAGACCCGGTCCAGCTCGGCGATGCCGTGCCGCGCCGGCGCCACCCGGAAGTCGCCGGCACCCAAGCGGGCCGCGCGGCGGGCCACGTCCAGCAGCGGTCCCGCCAGCCGTCGCGCGGTGACGATGGAGATCAGGGCGCCACCGGCGATGGAGAGCAGCACCACGACGAGCACCACGGCCATCGCCTGCAGTTGGGTGTTCCGCACGCCTTCGCCCGGCACCTGCATGACGAGGGATCCGTTGCGGCCGAGGTCCAGCCGCCCAGTGACCGGGTCGGCCACCACCTGCGACCCGATCACGGCCTGGCGCAGGGCACCCGTGCTGTCGGGGTAGACCACCTCGAGGCGCCCATCGGCGGGCAGCGCCAGCCGCAGACGATCGACGTCCAGAGTCGACTCGACGCGGTCGTCCTGGCCTTCCTGGGCGGCGAGGTCCGCGGCCACCCGGTCCAGCCGATCGGCCAGCTCACCCTGGGTGACGTCGTCAACCAGCCGCCAGGTGGTGACCATCAAGGGCGCACCGAGCAGAAGGGCAGTGAGGGCAACGACGAGCAGGGTGGAGAGCAGAATTCGGCGACGCATGGGTGCCTCAGGCGGTGTTGAAGCGGAACCCGACGCCGCGGACGGTGGAGATCCGCCGGTCGAGGTCGCCGTTGTCGACACTGAGGCCGGCGCCGCTGCTGGGGCCGCCGATCTTGCGGCGCAGCCACGACATGTGCATGTCCAAGGTCTTCGAGCCGCGCAGCGACGGGTCGCCCCACACCTCGGTGAGAATCTGCTCGCGGGTGACCACCTGACCGGCGTGCTCCAGCAGCAGCTTCAGCAGCTCGTACTCCTTGTTGGCCAAGCCCACTTCCACACCGTCGACGTAGACCCGCCGCGCGGCGTGCTCCAGCCGCACCCCGGCGACATCGAGCACCTCCTCGCCGCCGGCACCGCGCCGGCGCAGCAGCGCGCGGACCCTGGCCATCAGCTCGGCAAGGCGGAAGGGTTTGCCCACGTAGTCGTCGGCCCCGGCGTCCAGCCCGACCACGAAGTCGACCTCGTCGGTACGCGCCGTCAGCATCAGGACCGCCACTTCGGGGCGCACCGAGCGCAGCCGGCGGCATACCTCCAGCCCGTCCATCCCGGGCAACCCGAGGTCAAGGACGACCAGGTCGAAGATGCCGGTGCTGGCCTGCTGCAGGGTGTCCGGGCCGTCGGCAACCACCTCGACCCGGTAGCCCTCGCGTTGCAAGGCCCGTGCCAGGGGTGCAGCGATGGCTTCGTCGTCCTCGGCAAGCAGCACGGTGGTCACGAGTATTGAGCCTACGGCTGCGTAGCCGCCGGCGGCTCGGGCCCAAGCTGCGGGGCGTCGGACTCCGGTGGCTGCCCGATATGGGTGCGCAGCACGCCCTGCACCAGCTGCCCGTGGGCAAGGCGCCCGAGCAGGTAGAAGCAGGCCACCTGCTCGTCGGTGAAGCGCGCCCAGTCGAAGCGATCGCCCTGCTGGCGCCAGAACACCTCCCAGATCGGTGCCGGTCCGCCGTCGGGGTCGGGCAGGCTCAGTAGGCACCAGCGGTCATCCACCTCGGCGCCGATGCTGAGGATCTCCGCGGGCACCCCGAGGGCGCAGATCCACTCAGCGACGGTCGACTCATTCACCAGGTTCCTCCCCCGCGAGCGCAGCGATGGCCAGCAGCTCGGCCACCGAGTGACTGAGCCGGTAGCGGATGCCCCTGCCGGGCTGGCCGAACCACGCCGCTGTCTGTACCTGCCACGCCGGAAGGTCGAACTGCACCGTCAATCGGCTCAGCGTCCGCTCGGCGTACTCCTCGGGCAGGCTGCGCTGGGCGAAGGAGGTGCCTGCCGCGGCGAGCACCCTGCCGTGCGGCGAGCCGAGCAGCTCGAGCCGGGTGCCGGGCGCCAGCATCACCGGCATTCGTGGATCGCTGTCCGCGGCACCCTCCGGATGCAGCTCGCAGGGCGGCCAGGCGTACTCCCCCGGCAGTTGCTCGCTGGACCGCCGGACCACGAATCGGCGTTCGAGCTCGCGTTCGTGCATGCCGCCCAGGGGGTCGTAACCGGCCAGCGCTCCGCTGCTGTGCACGGGTGTCCCGGCCAGGGGTACCCGCTGGGCGGCACCGGAGAACACCATCGCGATGGGGTCGGCCAGGCGTCCGTGCTGGGGGTGGTCGGCCACCGGGCAGCACAAGCCCGGCCGCGGCTCGGCGAACGGCTGGGGTACGGGAAGCTGGCGGGCCGGCTCGGTGCACCGTCTCGGCGGGAGTCCTCGCGGGAGATCGACCACCAGCATCGCCGAGAGCTCGGGGCGCGCACTCGGTGGATCGGCCGGCCCGCACCAGTGCCTCCGCGGCGGGGCGCTGCGCTGCGGGCTCCCAATCCGACGGCGGGACGGGCGGGCGTGCCCCAGGAACCAGCAGTCCCCGGGGGGCCGCTGGGCCGGAGGGTGCCCCGCCCGCTCCCGCGGGTGGCGGCGCGGATGGTCCGGCACCCACCACCGGAGCCGACCCGGAGAGCGGCCCCGGTGCCGCAGGCGCCGGCCCGGGCATGGGTGCGGCGGGGACGGGGCCCGGCGGCCCAGGGGGGTCGGGGGCTCGTGAGAGGGGCGGCGCAGCCACGTCGACCGAGGGAGGGGCTGGTGGTGCCGCGGCCCAATGTGACACCACGCGGTCCGGGGACCCCACGCGGTCCGGGGACAACACGCGGTCCGGGGCCACCCGGTCCGGGCGCTCCGGCTGCGCGATCTCCGGCTCCGACCGGCCGACGCCCGGAGCGGGCTCGGACACCTGCCCGCCGTGCTCGGCGGTGGCCGACGCCGGCCCGGCGGCAGACGGGCTCGCTGTCGGAGATGGCGCGGAAGCGCCTTCGTGCGGGGTGGGCCATGCCTCGACCGGACCCGGAGAGTGCGATGACGGAACCTGGTGCGCCGATGGCGTGGTGACTGCGCCGGGCAACGGCGCTGGTCGTTCGGGAGCGTCTGCGGTAGTCGGTGTTGCCGGCAGATGGGGGGCATGGAGATCCGGCGTACCGGGGAGTGCAACAGGCGTGGAGACCGCGGAGGAAAAGGCAGCGACGGCCGGCCCAGAAAGCGCAGGTGCCGGGACGTGCGGGCTGGACGCAGGCGAGGGGGCAAGGTCCACGCCGAGCCCCTCGGTCAACCGCCCCGGACCTCGCCCTGGATCAGCATGCGGCAAGCCGGTTTCGAGCGGCCCGCCGCCGGCCAGGCCGTTGGGAAGCTCGTCGGCCCCCTCGGACACCGTGGGAGTCACCGCGGCCACGGTGTCCGTCAGCGCTGCGACGGGTGCACCCAGCGGCGCGGGATGCCCGTGGGTGCCGTCGAGCAGTGGGGTCGCGGCGGCGTGCGCGGCGGCAGGCAGCCGCCCGAGGGGCGCCGCCGCGTCCGGCAGAACGGGCGGTCCGTGCCCTGTGGCGGGTGTTGCCAGGCCTCCCGCCACCGGCCGGATCGCCGCGGGAACGCTCTGGGTCAGGGTCGCCGGGTGGCCCGCCGGCTGGGGCCCGCCCGCTCCGCCGTCCAGAACGGCCAGCAGCTGCTGGTAGTGCGCGGCGATATTGCTGCTGGTCACCGCCACGGCCCGCGGGATGAGCAGCTGCGTGGCACCGGCGGTGGTGCTGCTCGCCGCACGAAGCCCGCCCAGGGCCTCGGTGAGCGCGCAGAGTTCCTCGGTGATCCGCAGCTTGGCCTGGCGCACCGCCCCGGCGTCCGCGGCGAGGCCCTGGGCCAGCACGCTGCACTGGGCGCCGGTGGTGGCCGCGTGCGAGCTTTCGTCGCCGAAGATGCGATCCGCCGCCGACCGAAGCCCGCGGGCCAAGCCACCGCTACTCACGGCCAGCACCTGTTGGGCGTGCCGGTCGGCGTCCGCGGCGGCGGCGGCGAGCTGGGTTGCCGTGTCGTCGTAGGCGGTCGCCGCGGTGCTGAGCGAGTCCTCGTCAACCTGCGGCCAGTGGCCCTGCAAAGCCAACGCGGCCGCCTCGCCGACCTCCGAAGGAAGAGCCAGACCCACCGCTACGCCCTCCCCTCGGCCGCGCCCCGCACCAGGGCGGAGCCGTGCTGATCGGTGCTCACCAGCGCCGCGGCCCCGGCTTGCACCGTCGCATCGAGCTCTCGCAGTGACTCGGCGAGTACGGGCAACGCCTCGGCCACCGCGTCGCACGGGCCCGCATGCCGTGCCGCCAACGCCACACCCACCGCGTCACTGCCCAGACTGAGCGCGGACACCACCGTCGCCAGGGCGTTGGCCGCGGCGTCGACCGTGCCACCGACATCGGTCAGGCCCGCGGCCGCACGCACCGCCGGATCGTGGTCGAGTTCCATCTCACCGCC
>JAABVA010000180.1_pt1 | contig 84204 bp, 87 predicted proteins | sample 5560331 | NCBI WGS metagenome assembly JAABVA01 (sample SAMN12812661, study PRJNA571458) | rock metagenome | isolation source: Antarctica rocks | place: Antarctica: Victoria Land, Mt New Zealand sud | collected 2016-01-07
ATGAACTTTGCGTACTTAATGAGTGATAAGTAGAATAGCAATTCAAACAGTCTTGTTGTTGATTCTATTCAATCTTCTAGTGTTGTTTTATCTTTCGATTATCGTTGATCATCAAATAAATGAATTTTTTTAGACTCGTTCTGTCTAGACGAGTATGTTAAATGAGTAATGAGATCAGTATCATGTGATTAACGAATTCTTAATATAATGTCAGAATCATGTCTAAATGATACAATCAATGAAGATCAGAGTTGATAGTGCTTGATCTTTAGAGATAACTATAACTGAATATTAAGAATACAGAAGAAGATTGATACAAAAGCTTCTATTTATGTAATGTTCAAAGACTGTTTTAAACTTGAAAGAAATGTGTTTGTGACATAAAAAGAATGTGATGTAAATGAACAAGATGTTGATGAAAAAAAAGAGTGTTAAGAAAGAAAAAAGAATGTTGAGTCATATCTGAGTTAAATCTGAGTCAAACCTGACTAGCTCGCTGATTAGTTCTAATCATTACGCAGAAAACTCGCTAGCGTTCACTGCAAATTGATTAAAGCTTCAGTCTTGTTCAGTCTTAATACGCTCGTAACATTCTTCTTTACAGAGATACAAGACAGAGCAAGATTAACAAGCATGCATTAACTGTTATGATAATACGATTCAGTTATATCTTTAATCTTTGTAAAATTCAAGATGCACTCATTTGCAAACAATGCAATCAAATACAAGAGACAGAACTCAATTCAAAGTTATGATGTCATGCATTGATCTTAGTCAGAATTCTGAACATGAAGAAGCTTCATGATGCATTAACAGTCTTCATGCGTAAGTGTTGCAACATAATTGATGAGAAAGTTGTATCAGATACAAAGTTGAATAAAAAGAAAAAAAACTTGATCTGAGTTGAATCATACTATGTACTCATATAAACAAAGTTCTCGCGCAAACGAGATTTCTGCGCACGCTAACTAAAACTATTTATATTAGTGTCATTTTTAGCACGTTAAACTCAATACTATCTGTTGCTAATCTTTTTAGATTAGAGTATGCAGAAATCTCGTTTGCGCGAGAATCTCATTTATACGAGTAAACGTTCATGAGTCACTTCAATGCTGAAAATGAGATGAAAAAGATGTCAACAACTTAGAGAATCTTGTCAGTAATAGAGTATACTGCTCATTGAACTGACAGAGAAAGAAAAGAGTTTGAAGACGTGACTATGTTTTGATTCAGAAGAGATCGAAAGAAGCGACTGAAGCATCAACTCTGCTAAACAATTGACTATCTGATCAGCTACGACTTATTCTTTCCATTATAAATTCATTGTATCAAGACAACAAGAATAATGAGTTACGACACAATGATGCTCTCGTCGAACTACTCAAACTTCGCAATGAGAAAACTTAACATGCTATACATGAAATGATTGAGATAAAGCACTGATCTAAAGATAACGTCAAAAATTCTCGTTTGCTTGAAGCTAGTCGATTTTTTCATTTGCATACAATTCTGAGAAGTGTGCATGTTGTATCAGCAAATGATAGTCGTAGCGAGTCAAACAAAAACAAGTTCTTCTACATTAATAACTTCAACGACTGAGATTCATACAATTCAATCTACGAGAAGAATTTCTTGCATAAAGAAACGAAAGTAGCAAAATACTACTTCAAACGCAAAAGCTAAAGATATTTGAAACTGATTCAATCTCATCGCAGACAAAAATCAAACAATGTATATGTATTATGTTTATGTCTCAGAGCATATACAGAATCATCAAAGTCAACGATGCTACATGATTAATCAATTAAGAACTATAATCATCTCTTGACTTTGCTCAATCAAATTCTTCTTGATGAACAGAAGTTTCAACTATGAACTGATGAGAACTAAAATCAGAGTCTAATCTCACAAAAGCTGTGTTTTTATGAAATATACATAGCAAACAAAGCTTTACTCATTGCAAAAGTATCATCAGCTACAAATTTGATATCATGATGTCAATCAGTCAAAGTCAATTGTATCAATGAATTGATCTGAAAAATTGAATTGACTTGATGATTGCAAGCGATTGTGTTATAAAGAGATGTGAGTGACTCAATAGTAGATTCTAGATAATTAATATGTATTTCATAAATTTAATTGAGAGCTTAAGCAATAAGTAAATCACTGAAAGCTGATGTCAGTTATCATATGAATAAGATGTAACGAGTGTGACATCAATCAAATTCTGAAGTTATGAATTGCTGATGCTAAAGTTTTTTGTGATAAGCGCAGTCATTAGTCACAGACGTGAAAAGATTCAACAAACATCAAGTCTTCTGTTTAATATAATGAATAAATTGTCAAAGATGTCATGTAAAGAGTATGTACACTACAAATGATTGATAAACAGAGTGAAAGAAGAACTTAACATTGATGAGTCTGAATACATGCAATTGAAGACGTGAATACAAAATTAGATGAGATCTTTACAATTTATAAAACGAAAGCTAAATATAAACAAGTTGAAAGAGACTTTCAGATTGACATTTAAAGTCATATATCATGAGTTTCATATTATATTCAACAATGTCACAAGATCAAGAAGTGATTCTATGTTAATGTTTATGACACAAAGATCAAATTACAATGTAAGAAGATGACTCAGAGTCAGAGAGACATGATGAGACAATCTCAAGTACAATTCTTAATCATTTTTTCAATTGAAGATACCTTCACATTTCTTAAGTTATGTCGTCTGTGATGAACAAAATCTCAAGAGATCTCAATCAGTATCAGTCAGATCAGTCAAAATTCTCATAATACAGATCAGTTGCAATCTCAATTGTAACATATGTTGCAAATCATAAGATTTTCTTAAATGTGAATCAGTGAAAAACTCAATTTACATTAATGACATAAAATACAACAGATTTATAAAGTTGATTGAGAATGAGCTGAATTACAACTGTGTCACAAATATGATGATATATGATCGAGCTGAATTCGTAAGAATATATATCAGCAACGAGCGTAAATGAAAAACAGCATTGAAAGAAATGCATGCAGAAAAGTTTATTCACTTTCTTTTTACAATTCAATCTGCTGCAAACAATGATTGTAGATTTCAAATTTCTTGTGATATTCAATTCAAGCAGCTGATTATTGAAGAAATTATGTAGAATGCTCATAGAGAACATGTTCATGCTCAAGACTTTCAGTATAAGATGACATAGTGAGATCATGTCATAATTGAGAAATCTCAAGAATCAATGACAAGACTTATAGTTTGTTCAATATTGACAAAGATTCAATGAACTTTTATCAAGATTAAATGAACTATTCTTAATGTTTGAAACAAGATAAATTTCTCTCTTATCATGAGAAAAAATCGTTCGCAATCTGACATTCTCTTTTATTCTTCTTCTCAATTATTTGTTGCATAGATTTTCTTGACAATCATACATTGTCGAGTCACATTAAATGATTCTCATCTCAAATGCAACATGAGAATACATTAATCTTTATGATGATGAGTTTATCAAGATACTAAGTGACATTACAGAAAAGATGTCATCACACAAGTAACTTCAAGACATCATCATCATCAAAGCGTAACGCAGTTGAACATACAAAGATTCACAATGACAATGAGATTGCAACAAACTCAAGTGACAGTGATTCTGTGAAAGAAATCTTTAACAAAGACAGACGTGTCACTCTTGAAGTAATAACTCGCTTAAGAATTCAAAAGAATAAATGATTAATTTGAAAAAAGACAGAATTGAACACTGTCAGAGCATTTAATGAAAGTACTTTTGTGAAATCATCACGACATTTCAAAAACTCAACGTATGCAATATTGAACAGCTTGATTCTTTTCAATCAATCAATAACAAACATATTAGAATTAATTTTAATGATGATGATGTCAACGATGCAGACTGAGAATCAATAACATCATATTTATGAGAAAAAATGTCACGTTGAACTAAATGCAACTTCATCATTGATCATGAGTCAATTGTTGAAGTTTGCACTCGTTATCTACTTACGTGAATATTGAGTGATCATGTTGATAGCAATAGCAATTCATGATCAGACTTTAAAAAGAGATGACTTAATGAGAAAATGAGAAAAGCATGAAAGAATATCACAAATTATCTAAATAAAAAGTCAGATCACAAACGTTCTAAAGTAGAGAACATTTCAATGATGAAAGAGACTCAAAAGATAATATGCTCAGATCTTTCATTGTGAATAAGACTCATAATAAATAAATGTACAACATCTTTGAGACGTGACAATCTAGTGTACTGAGTTGAGTACAAATCATAGTCAAGAGTGAATATGATTGACAAAAGTAATTCACAAGAAAAGAGTGAAAGAATTTGATAAAAAGTCTGCTAAATAATGATGACTTTACGTGTGAAAAAATATGTACTAATCAAAGATTGCAACATCATCTAATGTGAAAAGACTTCTCAAGACAGATTCTGCGTAAGAATTATAATGAATGTATTGATTCAGAAAATTTACTGCAAAGTCAGAAATGAGATAGCATATCAAGAATACTTGAAGATATTCTTTGATTTGCTTTCTACTAATGTCATTCTTATTGCAGTGACAATGATTGCTCATTGTATATGAGAATATGAATCAGAAGAGCACAGATTAAACAAGTTTGAGAAATTGAATGTGAAGAATAAATAAACATTTGCATATATCAATGATTAAAGTGATTGAAGCGAAGCTGAACTTGATAACATGTAGTGACATAAATGCGTATCAATGTGACATGAAATCAACAAGCTTGCGAGCATCAATAATTAATATTGAAGATTCTGCTATGTTGTATCAAGCAACAGATTGATAATAATGATATCGAAGCAATTATGAACACTCAAGCTGTACTCAATGTATACATTAATTGTCTCAATGATCTCTCATTATATGAGTTAGAAAATGACGTGCAACTCAATTCAAACGCAAGTCATAAGAAAACACTCTTGAATTCAGAAAGCATTTTCGTCTCTCAATCTTCAAAACTAACATCGCTTGTCTTTGATGTAATGTTATCAAATAAAGTTATAGATATTGCAACTCATAACTAAATCTTCAATCACTGATGCTGTGTAGAAGAGATTGATTGAATTAAACATAGAGAATGAATTATTGACTAATAATGTTCAAGTCAGCAAGAAGCAAATTCTTAGCAAGAGATCTCACTTTACATCACAAACTAAAGATTAATCATGTATCATATTGTAAAGTGATGAATATGAGTTCATGATAGCACAACAGAATGATGTCGAGTTGACAATGATTAAGATCAGCTGATAATAAAAGTTTAATAACTTGTGAAATGCTTTAAACATGAAGAAGAATGAATGATTGTGATATAAAGCAGACAAGACAGACAAGATTCTAAGCGACAAGAAGAAATATGAAAGTTTCATGTGCAAGATGAGAAAGAAAAGCATTGTGAACATAACTCGCAAAAAGAAAGAAATTAAAGAAGAATAGAACTCAAGCACAGTAGTCATTATAATTAAATGATTTGAACAAAGCAAATATTTTGCTTCATACTGCAAAAGCACTTCTGTCACATGTGCTTACATGAGAAAACATGATACTAATAGTGATGCAAGCGCACTGATCAAACACTTTGAACATCTTGCTCAAGAATGCGCAAGCGCTTATGTCACAAATGTTGTCATGAGAGAACATAATGTTAAAAGTGATGCAAATGCACAATAAGAAAAGAGTGATAATATTGAGAAGAACAATCAAGACATTTATGATAATATTGATTATCAAAGAACAAAAGATACATTGAACACTTTGAGCAGTCTGTGTAACATTAGAGCTATGTTTGCAATGTATGATAATTGCGCAGTTGACAGCTTGATTGTTGATAATGATTCTAACGAAGAAAGATCATGCAAAGATAACAGTGAATTATATGCTTCAATAATATTATTCGACATTGCAACTTTAATTGCTACAAATGTCAAAATCGTATTTGTTGAATCAAATGATAAATAGACATACTGCGCTCTTAAAAGTTCTAGAAATGTTGACGCTTTTATGAATATGCATCAGTTAAAAGTGACGCAAATCTGAGACATGAGATTAAATAAATATTTGAAATATTGATCATTAAAAGCGCTAAAATCTGTCTCTGTCACTCTTTATAAATTGCAGATGTAGCTCAGTCTCTGACAATTATGATGATGAACTAAACTCTGATGTTCATTTTGTAAACTACTTCTTTCTTTATTGAATAATCAAGACAAATTAATTGATAGCAAAAGATCTCTTGATTGATGTCAATTTAATGCACTTATTTCTTGATCTGATTTTTCACGTTTATTGTGAATTGAGATTTCGTAATCACTACATATCGAGCGTGATGCATCATGTAACTCACATTCATTACTTGAACTTCTTCAACAATTATCTTGAGATTCTTCTTCTCATCTTTATTCTTTTTCTGAAAAATGTCTACAAGTTTTTAATGATCATCTGTGCTGAGTTGTGAATGCATTCATTCAACTTTTCGCTCGATCTAAAGAAGTTACTATTGTAAGATTAGTCTTTTCACTAATGAAAATGTAATAATGTGCGTGATAAACAGCAAAGATAAAGTTTGTAAAGAATGAGTAGAAATCAAAAAACTTATCAATCATATCATGAAGCACATTATGAAACATATCAAGAATATGATGAATTAATTTAACTGTTTGCTCTCATTCTTATGATGTCTCTGAAGAAATTGAATCAATCATTGAATCTTTGAACTTTCTTCAATCAGTGTATTCAAGTTTTAATAATAGAAAGAGTTTTTATTTAAATCAATGATGCATCAGTCATTTTCTTCAATCTCTTTGATGATTTCAGTTACTTGATCAAATTCTAGCAATCATGTCAATTAAAATAGCATCATGATGCTTCATGCATTATTAATTTTCTTTCTGTATTGTGACAGATTTAATATGAGCTTCATTTCTCTTATATTAACATCTTACTTATGTCAGACTTTCAGTTTTTTGATATACATTGTCTTCAGTTTCACGATAATTCTTTTCATTTCTATCTTTCTCTGATTTGCATATTTCACATTCACATCAATTTTGATATCATATTGATGTTGCATTGATAAATCGAGAATAAATCTATCATTCAGAGATCAGATGATGTGATCATTAAATCATATCATGAGAGTGATCATTATTGCAGTCAATGCTTAAGCACAGAATTTCATTTCTGCGATTTATTCATTTCTTTTCTCTAACTTCTTATATTTGAAATCGAAAGCGATTAGTACATTTGCTGTACAAAGACTGAGCTTCGAATCTTTTAATCACATTGATGTCTCAAGATAAATGATCAATCTCATCAGATCATTTGATCTTTAAGACATCAATGTTTCTGAGAGAAATCAAGCATTTGAACGTTTATTTTTCAACAGTTTCAACATGATTCTGAATGATTCAATCATCATTTTATGATTTCAATCAAATTCATTCTGATAGAAGAAGCTTTAAACAATGAATGACATTTCATACTTAAAATTGTACGAGATAAATTCAATCTTGACATTGATGACTGTTTTTATCTTCTGATTGAATGTTCAATTGAATTCATTCTTGTGAATAACTTTCATCACTTACGTAAAATACGATTCTGACATTATTATCACTACAAAGCATTCTTGTTCAAGTAAATCATAATGTTTGTAATTGAATAACAGCGATGTTAATTCAGTTGAAGTCATTTTATTATTGACTTTATCATCATCATGCATCAAATAATATTTTAAGATCATCTTTTTATGATCAACATTGATGCACATTCTTCATTCTTTGATTTAATTATGAATCAATGATTTAGAAATAAGAATCAGAATTGATTCACGCTCAAAAGTATTAATTCAGATCATCATTGTCAAGATTTTCTTATATGAACACTTGAATAATCAGAGATTATTAAATAAACATCATGTTTCTTGCTCTTGAGACGCGTTAATGATGCTTTTGACAAGATGTGTATGATCTTTGAAAGTTTTTCACGTCAACATGATGATCTTCTTGACTATGTGAAGTCAATAATTCAGCATGATGTAAGTAAAGATTATGAATGTCTAAAGTTTTAAAGAAGTTAGATTGCACTATTCATTATAATTAGAATGATTCATATTTTATTGTATTTCATATTTATTTCTAAAATATGATCATGAATCTTCAAGTGATTTCTTTCTAACATTCAAAAAATGATGTACAGCTGATAATGAAATAAATTTCACTTCATTTCTGATATTACTTTGTCTGTGACTGTTGAACTACGCTCATTAGAACTCATCTGTAATCACTTGCAGCAACGTTGAATTTAATCATCATTTAATTGCTTGCAGACTTTCAAGATAATAATGATCATCAATTTAATGCATCTCATTAGTTACAATTTACACAGAACACAGATATCATAACATGCATTTATTCTTCATGATCAGAAAGTTTGAATCATCATCTTTCATCAAATCTTGTAGAATCTCGTCTGAATCACTCAATAACAACACAGAGCGTGATTGTTGTGACTCAACATTATTATTACTATTAATGATTGAATCATTACTATACTTCAAGTCTTCATCATTGAATTTCGTAATTTCTTTCTTCTCATTTTTCTCTTTCTCTTGATTTAACTGTTTCTCTTCATCAAATACAATTATGTTAATCTTATTACAATTACTTCATCATTTATACATTAATAATGAATGAAGCATTCTTAAAGAATCATTGAACTTTATTCTCTTTTAAAGAAATTTTGAGAAACATATTCGCTGTTTAAATACGAATAATTTTTCTCTTTTGACAATAGAACATTATTGACATGATGCTTACGCTTCATTCTGATCATTAAAGACAGATGATGAGCGTTGTCAATGTAATGTCAGCAAATGAGCGAGAGATGAGTATTATTATCTTGCAGAAGAATTCAATCAAGACGAAGAATATACATGAGAAATTGAACAAGCTGCGAGTACTTTATGAGCTCAACAAACGTAGAAACAATGAACTGATACTCTGAGAAAAGATGAAAAGATTGACAGAGATGATAGAAAAGCTGATGCATCAACGTGTCGCTGCATCAACTGTCAATTGATGCATGAAGAATCAGCTGAAAAGATTGAAAAAGATAATGAGTAAACTTAAAAAGAAGTTCACAAAGAAGAAGAAACATGTTGACAATTGAGTGAAGAAAGTGAACGAGAAGTCGACGACATCATTTGAAAATTATCTTGTTCTCAGCGTTAATATTGCATCATCAATGCAAAATTCTTGCAAGAAATTCAAGATTAAAATCTTTGTTAAAAAGAAAGAGAAGATCAAGAGAATCATGATGATAACAACAGAGAATATAGTGAGATTAGCAAGAGAAATTGACGTTGACGAGACGTTATCGACGCGTAAAAACATAAAGACTATAAAAAGATGATCAAATTTATTGATATTTCAAGTCAAGATGAAAGACAGCAAGAAAATATTGAAGAAAAATGATTTTTGAATCAAAGAGATTTTATTGAACATAAGTCTGCATGAAGTCAGTTTCAAAATAGTGATACATGAAATTAAAGTTGAAGAAATGTCTAAAGACATAGAGAAGAAGAGAGCAAAAGCACTCATCAAGATCAATAAAGACATACACTTGAAGATGATGATTGAGAAAGTTAAGTGACTCATAAAGAATAGTGAACAGAAGAAATACATCTTGCTGATAATACATGTAATCAGCGCTGAGATGATGAACAAGCTAATTGATGAAAGAGTATGTCATAAGATCAACATAAAAATCACGCAGTTCTATGATTTGAGTTGTAAAACACATCAATGTCTAAAGTATCAAGACTATGATCATGAAACATATGAATGTAAAAACAAGCAAAGATGCATTTACTGCGCACTAAATCATCACTTGAAGCACTGTTCTCATAAACAGACTTGAGACATATGAAAATGTGAAATGTGTCAAGATATACACAGAATCTTTGACTTTCAATGTCATAAACGACAGATCGAAAAAGAGAGAATAAAGAGAGTTATGAAACACAGATCTTTATATCACGTCGTACAAGAGCAGAAAGAACTCAAAGCGATGACATTGAAAATATTCATAAAAACATTTATCAATCTGAAATCATTGATAAACAATGACTTGAAGAGAAAACAGAAACACTCAACAAATGAAAGTCATCTGCTTAACGTAATCATCACATTCAAAAACACTATATTGAATCATCTAGTCAAGAAGTCAAAAACAAATGAGTCAAAGTTAACATCAATCACAACAATTTCAGTATAATCTTCTTTTGAAGATCTTACAAGAAAAGTAAGCACATTGCAGATGTTCAAAAGAACATTAAACAGCTTTGAATGTAAACTTTAATGTTTCAGCAAAAGAAGCTTCAAATACTACATTACAACGTTCACAAGTTCAGAGAAAAGATGATGATAATGCTACTACATAAGAAAAAGATAAAGAATTACAACATTTTTGTTACGATTCTAGTTTTCGTCTATTCTTCGTTTAGTCTTCGCTCAGTCTTCGCTTAGCCTTCGTCTAGTCTTTGCCTGACGTCAATTCTATCGAGTCTAGCACAGAGCTAAAGCACACTCATATAACAGCGAGTTCTTTTCTGTAGATACTTTTCTTTCTTAGTATTTATCTATTAGTTATATTACACTCATATGACTCGCTTTATGTCAACTTCTAACAAAATTTAAAGTGATGAACATAGTTTGATTGTTTCAAGAAGATTTGAAAAAACTGCAGAAGTATTCAAATGAAAAGTCATTATGCTTTATCATTAACATTATCAAATTAATCAATGTTGATTACAATCTACACAAGATTAAAAGATTAGTTCAAATTGACTTAAAATGAATGAAGAGAAATCAAGCACAGATCAAGAAGAAAGTCAATCATCTTGAATAACATGAAAAGACTATCACTTATGACTTACTTTGTGTAAATTCAAGAATCAAGATGCTGATATATGATAGACAGAATCATTGAATGCATATAATGAAGTTGACATTGAAGCTCAAAATCTTTGAAGATGATGATGTAATCAAAGATGTTAAAAATGATGATAATGATGAAGTGAATAACATTGAAGTCAATAACAAGATGAAAGATGATAACTGTGTCTAGATCACACAGTCTCATACATGTGCATCAAGAACATGCAGTGTGTTACTAGTTTATCAGTTTGTATTATAAATAGTTGTATTCATTCTTTCTTCTTTGACATTTACTGATATATTCATTAAAACTTATTGAGATCATGAGAAAATTTATAGAATCAACATTAAGCTCTGTGATTCTTAATAATGTTGCAGACACTGCTTTGATAATGCAACAAATTTTCAACGACATATGCAATATTGCTTGAGCATAATCATAGATTTTCATTTTCAATCTTTCAAATAAATTCAATCAAATAGTTCATTAAAGAAATCATGATTATTTAATCAACATTATGTTTGAATGTGTGCAAATTGACAAAGATTCAAAGAAGCAGACGCAGTATTATTTCATAAATTAACAACAATGTTCATCAGTATTGATTTCAGCTACAATCATTCTGCATCTATGAAACGCAGCAAAGTATAGAAAAATTCACTCATTGATGTAATGAGAATGTTTATCAAACGTCAATGATTTCACAACTTAAAATCACGATGCTTTGAATGAGTGAGTAACATTCACTTCACTTCTATCACATCACTACTATCAATCATGAAAAGAAATAAACGAAAGATTACAAGTAAGAAAAGTGCACTCTTCTCAAAAATCATGAGCATTGAAGTTCAAGTTATTTACATGAAAATTGACATTCAAAAAGTCTTCTCATACTTGTCAGATATTGTTACGAGCGTATCAAGACTGAAGAAGACTGAAGCTTTAATTAATTCACAGTGAACGCTAGCGAGTTCTCTGCGTAATGATTAAGACTAATCAGCAAGCTAGTCAGGTTTGACTCAGATATGACTCAACACTCTTTTTCTTTCTCAACACTGTTTTCTTTGACCAACATCTTGTTCATTTACATCATATTCTTTTCATGTCACAAACACATTTCTTTCAAGTCTAGTGCAGTCTCTGAACATTACATAAATAGAAGCCTTTGTATCAATATTCTTCTATATTTTTAATATTCAGTTATAGTTATCTTTAAAGATCAAGCACTATCAACTCTGATCTTCATTGATTGTATCATCTAGACATGATTCTGACATTATATTAAGAATTCGTTAATCACATGATACTGATCTCATTACTCATTTAACATACTTGTCTAGACAGAACGAGTTTAAAGAAATTCATTTATTTGATGATTGACGATAATTGAAAGATAGAACAACACTAGAAGATTGAATAGAATCAACAACAAGACTGTTTGAATTGCTATTCTACTTATCGCTCATTAAGTATGCAAAGTTCATTCAATTACAAGAATCACGATAAAGAATCTTCGTGAATTGCTCAAGAATCAACTAAATCAATCAATAAACAAATCTCATCTTCTTTGTTGAAGATTGCATCTCACTTCATACATCTTTCTTCTTCAATCGTTGAGCATCATCATTCATTCAACTTTCTTTCAAACAAATCTCATCATGTCTAGTCATTCATTTACTGAAGAGCATTTCAAAGAATTTCGAAATCATTTCTCTCAAATCTCTGATGCTGATTCATTGAAATCACGAACGAAATCATCAAGTGCTGCATCATTCATTCATGAAGATGATGAATTATTTGCTGAAACAATAATACTCTTCATGTTCTACGAAATTTGAAAGACTTGAAGTCTAGCTCTTGATGAAGAAACAGATCAACTCTATGAGTTAAATAAACAACAAGAAGATAAAATCAAAAAGTTGAAAACTAGACTTCAAGCTAAAGAAATTACTTCTTCTGATTCTATCTACTCTGAGCGTTCTAGATCTCAAAAAATACCTGATTCTTCGCTGTTTACTGATGAAAAGAATTCTACTTGAAAGAACTGATACAGAAAAATTCAGAATAAACTAGAGATCAACGTTGATCTCTTTTCTAATGAATGAGTCAAATTGAGCTATATACATTCTAGATTATTCGATGACGCAGCTGAAATCACTCAAGCTAGATGTAAACGTGACTGTGTCAATCTTTATAGAATTGTCGACGATCTTTTGAAAGAGCTAGCTCAGTTGTTCAATGATTCAAATAAGAAAGTCAACTTTCGTAGAAAATACTACAACTTGATTCAAGAATTCAAGAAATTCAGTGAATTTTATACTCAGTTTCAACATCTATCTTTCTATCTAGACTATCACGAGAAGTAACTGATTGTTGATCTGAAAGATAAAATACATCTTCATCTTCGATTCATTTGAGTAGATCAACTAGTTCAATCTGATTCTCTAAAAGAAATTCGTTCTTATCTGATTCATTTGAATAATGATCAGCGAGTCATTCAAGAGATCAAGAACAAGATCAAACGAGTTAATGATCTTTTTAAGACTATCTTTCATAGAGTGATTGTTGTCACTCAGTCAGTCAATCACTTGAAGTCTGATCAGCTAAAGTCGCGCGACGCGATTTTAACTAACGTCAAAGAAGCAGATATTCTAGTCGAAAGCTGTTTCATATGTCATAAATCAGATCATAGCTCTAAAGAGTGTTTCAATCGATCTACTAGAATCAATGCAGTGAACAATAAATATGATCGCTTCGATTTCAATTCGAATTTTGATTCAAAAACTAGTCATCTCTTCAAAAGTCATTGAAGAGATAGAGATTATATCTTTGTGCAAACTAGATGAAATTCTATTGAAAGAAAATTACTTTGAAAAGTCGTTTCTAATTGACACTCATCTCATTTCTCAGAATTGATCTTTCAGTCTTTATTCTTTAATAGACAGTGATTCAGTCGCTTACACAATCATACATTCTAATTTAGTCAATAAAGTATGCAAGAAACTGACAATTCAATCTATATCATTGACAAAAGAGAAGCTAATAAGAGATTATGATGAAAAGATATTTAAGAAGATCATCACTCATAAAATTCTACTCAATCTCATCATTGAAAGTCATAAGAAATTGACTGTATCAATGCTGATAACTGATATTGATCATCATAAAGTCATATTAGATAAGCTCTGAATGAATAAAAACGAAATATTATTGAATATGCAAAATGACATCATTGTTTTTTCGAATCAATTGAATACTTCTATTTCGATTTTTTCGATTTCTCTCAATTCAAAGCACTTAAGTTGATCGCGATCAACTTCATCTTCTTCAATCACTCAGACTAAAATCTCTGTGATGCTCAAACGACTCGTTCAAGAAGAATCATTCTCGATTCAAAGCATAAATGCAGCTTCGTTCAAAACATTGTTGAATCATTCAAAGAAGAACAAGATAAAAGTCTTTGTTCTATTCATGATGAACATCAATAGAAAAATCGCATACAATACTCGATGCTATTTGAACACTTTAAACGTCTTTTCAATCAATGAAACGACTCAGAATTTGAAAGATATTAAAGCGAAGCTGTTATTGAAATATTATGAGTTTCTAAATGTTTTTGATTGAGTTCAATTGAATAAACTATCTTCTCATCGCTTCTATGATCATAAAATTGAGCTCATAAGTGATTCAACGTTCTCTTACTGTTAAGTCTATCAAATGTTCTCTGTCAAACTTCTGAAAGTAAAGAAGTACTTAAACGAGAATCTGTTGAAGAGATTCATCACTTCTAGTCAGACTTTCTATTTCTTTCTCGTTCTATTTGCTTTCAGAACTAAATCTTCGTATGAACTTTAGTAAAGTGACAGTCATAGTCAGCTGAATCACTTCAATCAATCTAAAAGAAATTCAGAGCTTCGTGAGATTTGTTAACTTCTATCGTCGTTTTATTAAGAACTTCTCGAAGCTAGTAAAATCATTCACTCAGCTGACTAGAAAGAATATATCTTTTGTTTGAAATGAGATCTGTATTCAAGTCTTTGACAATCTAAAGAAACAAGTCAGTTTGATTTCAGTACTTCGTCACTTTGATCTCAAACGACAAACTATTCTGAAAACAGATGCTTCGAACTATGTAAAAGATGAAATACTATCTCAGTATAATGACAAGAAAGTTCTTCATTCGATGATTTTCTACAGCAAAAGCATGATTCTCGCTGAAATCAATTATCACATCTATGACAAGAAATTGCTAGTCATTATTCAATGCTTTGAACATTGACGACTTAAGCTGAAATGCATTGAACTACTCATTCAGATGTTCATTGATCATCAGACTTTGAAGATTTTCATGGAAAACAAACAGTTGAGTCGATGACAAGTCAACTATCTGAACATTTTATCGAAGTTCAACTTTCAGATCATCTTTAGATCAGGCAAAATAAACACTAAAGTTGATGCTTTAATCAGAATGTTTCTAGCGAACGTCTTTGAATCAGCTCAACGTCTTGAAGATCATTTTCAGACTATTCTGATCTTTGATAGAATCAATGTTCTATCTATTGAATTGAAAGCAAATCTCTATCAATGAGTATAAATGAACAATCAAACAAATGAGCTCTGCAATGAATATAGACAAGCTATAAACGAAAACAAGCTCAAATTTCATATCACTAAACTAAAGAACTGCAAAATCATTGACGACGTTCTATTTAAAAAAGATTTACTGTGAGTTTCTGAGAACATGCACACGAAATTACTACAAGAAGTGCATGATCAATCTTCAATCTTTCATCTTGACAATAAATGAATCATCAATCTAGTTCAGCATTTCTACTATTAATCAGATCATTGAGCTACTATTCGATGATACATTTGAAACTGTCATGCTTGTCAGCGAAGCAAAGCTTCTAAAGATAGCATCAATGAACTTCATCATTCTCTTTCGATTTTACAGAAACGCTGAAAAGATATAGCTATGAACTTTATCACTGAACTATCTCTGTCAGAAAGCTATAACATCATTTGCACAATCATATGTCATCTCATCAAAGAACATCACTATGTTTTCTGTCATTGAGAAGACGATGACATCTCAGTCGAAGAAACGATTTAAATCATGCTATGAAACGTCTATTGACTGCATGATTTACTCAGTTCTATTGTTTTGAACAGAAACTCTTAATTTATATCAACTATGTGAAAAAGTCTTTGCAAGCGACTGAGAATTACAGCTAGTCTATTCACAGTCTATCATTCTGAGATCGACGATCAATCGAAACGAGTCAATCAAAATGTCGAACGCGAACTTAGAATCTACTGCAATTACATGCAGAACGACTGAGTCAAATAAATATCTATGATGAAATTCAGCGACAATTTCAATATCTTCTCGATCACTTCAATGACTTTCTTCTACTTCAATAAAGAATTTCATCTTTGAATGAGTTTCAATTCAAATATGACTAACTATGAAACAACTCATGAACGACTTAAAGCTAGAAAAGCAGATGATATTGTCATTCAAATGAAAGAACTACTGAACTTTGATCATCAACAATTGAAAAAGACGAAGCTGATCATTGAAGTTCAGATTAATAAACATAGACGAAACATCATTTATGAAGTAGATGACTGGGTTTGACTATCTTTCAGAAACGTCAAAACAACAAGACTTCGCAAAGATTTGAAAGACAAACAGCTAGATCTCTATCAAATCACTGTCAAAGTGAGTATCTTCTATCATCTTCATCTATCAGTCAGCATGAAGTATCTGCATTCAATGTTCAGCTCGAAGCTACTGCAATTGTATTCAGAAGACTTCTTATCAAAACAACATTTAGAATCACTTAAGTCAATCACTATCAAAGACGATAAACATTGAGAGATAAATGATATATTGAACTTCAGATGCTATCGAGATCGAATACAGTACAAAGTCAAATGAACAGATCTAGATAGAAACGACGAATGATACTATGTCGATAAAGAAAAATTCGATGACTCAGAGAAAGTTTTGAACGAATTTCATAAGCTATATTCAAACAAATCGCGCTAAATATCGAAATAACTATCAACAAAAGTGAGCAAATGAACTACATTCATGCAAACATGAATTTTCGAAGAAGAAGATAATGTTACGAGCGTATTAAGACTGAACAAGACTGAAGCTCTAATCAATTTGCAGTGAACGTTAGCAAGTTCTCTGCGTAATGATTAGAACTAATCAGCGAGCTAGTCAGATTTGATTCAAATATGACTCAGATATGATTCAACATTCTTTTTCTTTCTCAACATTCTTTTCTTTCATCAACATCTTGTTCATCTACATCACATTCTTTTCATGTCACAAACACATTTCTTTCGAGTTTAGCGCAGTTTCTGAACATTACATAAATAGAAGCTTTTATATCAATTTTCTTCTGTATTCTTAATATTCAGTTATAGCTATTTCTAAAGATCAAGCACTATCAACTCTGATCTTCATTGATTGTATTATTTAAACATGATTCTGACAGATATTTACACATTGCAAATGATGTAAACATGAACACAATTAATGAAGATCTGAAGTACAAGAATGTAAGAATGTTTTCTTAAAGAAGAGAAAAAGTGTTGTTGATGCATGCAAAGAATGCATGATACTTCATTTATATCATTCTTTGACTTAAATGTTGACTTGACTTTTAATGTTTAAAACTTGATTGTCAGCTCACTCATTTACAAATTTGCATCAACATAGATAATTCATGTTCTGTGATAACAATTCATTAAAAACTCATCATCGCAAATGCAGAAGTTACAATCTGCAAGATTTAAATTCATGAAAGTCATTTGCGAAGATTTTGACTTGAAAAGCATACTAGTTACAATCATCGCAGCTGATTATCAACAAGATCGATGATGCAGTTGCTTGATTAAATGAGACACAGATGCACTTTGCATCATCATGATCATAATAATTGAGTTTTATGATTTTTGAGTGATTGTCATTAAGATATTAAATATAATCAAGAATGTTAAACTCAATAACTTTCATACATTTTGAAAATTACATGTTTCATGACATCAGAGCAAACATCATCAGTTTAATGAATTTATCTTGCAGTTTAATTAATCTGTTTCATAGTTTAATGAATCATACATCAGTCAAACTTGCAAAAATGACAGACTGATTCTCAAATCTCATTTCATTCAAAGTTATAACTTGAACTCAATCATCAAAGTTGCACGTCAGAAGATGAAATACTTTCTTTGTTTATTATTATATATATAGCTAGAATCATGACTATATACAGCTCATTGAAATATATGAGACATTATCACTTGTATCTGAGTAGCTGTCTTGCTCTACTTGTCATCAACAGAGAGTCTTATCAATCAATCTTATGCTTTGTCATCAATCATGCATCAAGTTCACTAATGTGATGAATTGACTCAATGAGATTATTCTAATCACATCTTTCAATATCTTCATGATTGCACATGTTTAAATCTTGCAAGAATGTTTTCTTCATATTTCTTATGTAAAATAAAATATGCAAGTCAGAGTTATCACATTCTAACAAAGCTGCAAAGTATTTATCTGTGAAAAAAATCATTTTTTGCAAGATTTCAAAGCTACTTTTGTCATGAATTGTAAAAAGTCTGAGTATTCTTGTCTCTTTGAAAATAGCAAATAAATACTCAATATGATTGAAAATCTTGAATGTTCATTTCATGCTGATCAATGAACTTTGACATCATGCTCAACATCATCAATTCATAAACATGAGAAAAACTTTTTATCATTGAATACATTGCATTTGTTTAAGAACTTGCAAATCACAATATTAAATTCTTAACAGCAATTACGTTGAACAAAAAGAGAAAATTTGCAAGACAATGACATTATACAATCATGAGAATGAGATCTTTCTATCTGCTTTTCATATAAAGTACATGACTCATTTTCTTCACTGCAAAATGCAATGCTCACAATCTCTTCATATATACTAAGTGTCTCTTGATCTTTAATCTTGCAAGTCAACAAAGATTCTTAATTTCAAAGATTATGTTCAATGTGTTTTTGCAATTCAAGTACAATGACAGTTTAATCAATTAAGTCAGTCTTTGACATTTTGTCAATGTGCTCAAAAAGTAGCAGCATATTTACTTTGAAATCAGTCAAGCACATGCAGTTGATTTAACTCAAGATTGAAGATCATGAAATGTTAGTTCACAAAATCTTTCTAGCAGCTGTGTCAGACTACTGCAAAGCTTAGTTCTCAAATGAGTCAGATTGTTTACTTGCACATCAAGCAAAAACATAAGTCAAACAGATGATATTCACGACACATTTGCAAATGATTGATTTCGCTTACATTGATATAATCAACTGATCTCAGATTCATAATTTTGAAAATAATGATGAAATCACAAAATAACTAAATAAGTTATTGAATCTGCTGCAAATGACAGATATGTAATTACTCAAGATCTTGCACACTATGATTGAGAACAAGATTATTGAAAATGTGATAACTTAAATCAGATCAAATAATGTGAAATCAATTCAAGATATTGCAAAAAATGTTAACACATCAAGTTTAATCAATCATTGCAATACATTCATAGTGAATAATTTGAGCTTTGTGAAGATTGCAAGAAGTTAAAAGTAGCGATGAAAATGATGAAATCAATAGAAAAAGAGTTTAAGCTGTTGTTGATATAATGTTGAAGAATGAAAGAATGAATTATCATTGAAAATCTAGAGTGAGTACAACGATGACATTCATTGTAGCGATGCTTCATACTATAATTTATCTATAAATAAGTCTCTGTAGATATATATAATATACATAGATAAAAGAATCAACATATGCAACATAAGCAACGAAAGCGAGATTTATTTCAACGCATATAAACAAACGCAGATTATATCGAGATGTAGTTCAAAGCATATGAATGAATGCAGATTTTATTGACAAAAGCAGAACTCAGTCAGACGAGCTCAGCTTAAATCTCGATTTTATTCAGCTTTAAGTGACAAATGTTTCTTTCGCTAAACTCTAAAATTTAGTTCACTTTACAAACTGCGAATGAATTAAACATATACATCAGAGAAGTATTTCTGAAGCTCGCTTTGAATGATTTCTGATCAACAAGATGCTTTCAAGATGCAGTCACTTTTCAGAGTTTAAATCGATGTTGATTCTCGACAACGCTTCTGTGCATCACATTCAGATGAGTGACGTCAACGTCGAGCTGAGCTCTGCTAACTATCAATAAAAAGTCAAAGATTTATGTCGTCAAATTGATGTGATCTTACTAATAGTAAATATAAATACGAATTGATTTGTTTTCTTGTCAATACTTCGTATGTCTACTATTTTTGCTGGTATGACAGGTACTTTCGAGTAAGTGTATACTAGTAATAAAATATATACTCTATATAATTCACGATCATCAAATATACTACTTTTCAAAAAAGTCAAACTTCTCAAGCTTCGCGCCTTCCAGTGCTGCATTAACGAGAGCATCAAGACCTTCGCATGCAGACTGCTGAGATCTTCGCTGAGCATTTAATCTGCACTGCATCTGATGCAGCTGCTTTGGAAGGGGCTTTGGAAGGGGCTTTGAAAGAGGCTTTGGAAGAGGCTTTGGAAGTAGTTTCCTGCTCCGGAAGGCTTCGCATCTTCGCCGATTGCCTACCTCTGTTTGCTGACTGTAGTTTAGCCATGACTATATGGAATGAAGATTAATATGTATGACTGTTTGGTTTGTGGGGTGGTGGTTAGGCTTCTCCAGCGAATTGGTTGGTTGCAGAACGACCCTCGATTTTGGAAATTCTAAAATCTGGCACAGGCACTATGAAATAGGGGTATCTCAATCTAAGAAGTACTGTAGAGTACGGGAGTTTCTGTTTTTGCTCTTGGACAAATCTGGAAGGGGACAGCCGGTTCAATTCGGTGCGACACTATTGATATTCAACGGAGCTTTCGTCTTGCCATATCTTCCTGGGTATTATATCCGGTAGGAGAAATCATGTTGGGAATCTCTTGAGTGCTTCTACCGTCCGGCAGCAGAATCCTTGACTATCCACTATACTGGTCTAATTATCTTTCCCCTGATGAACTCCTACAATGCTGAGATCTGTATAGCTGTGGAGACGCTATAGCTACTGCTGGGCACACTGAGGATTGGCATCTCCCTCTTCATCGTCATCCTCCCATGCTTCACCACCGTCATGCTCACCTCCACCAAATTCGTCTAGCGTTGCCGTTTCATCGTATTCCACATCATCCACCGTTTCCGCTTGGATAGGTTTGGCAGGCTTCGGTAGGAGCTCCTGGAGCTTCGATATGGCCTTGTGATCCTCAAGCCAGCTGTGTTCTGGGAACTCAATCTGCACCACCAAGTACAAGTCACCTTTCATTTCGCTCTTCTTAATCGGCATGCCCTCGCCGGCAACCTTGATAACCGATCCCGGCTTCAAGGTCCTGGCGATGGGCTGCGGATGTGTGATTGAGATACCGCGGCCGTCGAGATGCTTGACAACGACACGTGAGAAGCCACACAGGGCTTCGGCCAAAGTCACTGATACATCCGTGGACAGATCCGCGCCTGCTCTTCGGAAAGTGGGATGCTCTGTTTCTATAACATTGAAGACTAGATCACCAGGTTCTTGATCTGGAACCTGGTCTGCTTCGCCAGCCAAGATTATCCTATCTCCTTCCCTATGATTGATAAGTAAGTTGCATGAGCACATCGTACTGGAAGCCTTACCTTGAGCCCCGTGGAATGTATAGCTCTAGCACTTTTCGAGCCTCTGTGACACGTTCACCCTTACACTTTTTGCACCTGTCCTTTTCCTTGAACACACTACCTGTGCCTTTGCACGAACTACACACAACAGTCTCTTGGGTGACCAATCCAGGACCGATAGATCTTAGGCCTTGTTTCATGCCTGATACCTATTCAGTCACTGTGTGACAATAATGCGAAAATAAACCTCAGACTCACCTCTACCCTGGCATGAAGCGCAATGCTTTGATTTTGCCTTGTCCTTTCCACCACTACCCTTGCAGTGGCTGCATATGACATTCTTCTTGCTCGAGAATTTCGCAGTCTTTCCTTTGTAGAGTTCTTCCAACGTAACCTGATATGGTAGTTCCTCATTCTCCCCTTTCCGCGGCTTCTGTGGTCCTCCACTTCCGCCCATGTTCATAAACCCAGGGGGTGCCCCACCGCCTCCCATACCGAACATTTGCTGAAGCATGTCCTCCAAGTCAGGACCGCTACCCGTTCCATTACCATGGCCGGCCTCAAACGCTGACATGCCGTGGGTATCGTAGAGATGTCTGTTGTTGTCATCGTAAAGAATCTCGTAGGCTTTGCTGACTGCTTTGAACTTTATCTCTGCGGCGGCTCGATCGCCTTGGGACACTTTATCGGGATGGCTTGAGAGGGCTGCCTATAAATCTTAGTATTTGATGAGAAAACGTTGGTGCAAGATCACTTTATGATAAGCCTTTTTGATCTCCGTTTTGTTTGCGTCTCGACTGATTTCTAGGATTTCTGCACGGACATGAGTACCGACACAATATGCGCAGCTTTACAATGTTACTGACCGTATAAATCCATGTCCCCTGCAAAGTCGTCCACTAGCAAACATTAGAAACCTCTTAATATGGTGGAAACGATCCTCACTCTTGAGCTGAGATGTAGGATATCGATTTGCGCAGCTCACTCATTTGGTGTACTGCCCAACGAGAGCGTTTTTAAGGAACGATCTTCTCAGAAGATGTTAGTGAGTTCCGGGAAGAGGCAGCTTAAAGATTTTTGGGCCGACGCAACGATTGATTTGTTTGGGCGCCTTTGCCTGGCGGCAAGCGGGAGCTTGAACGCCTCAAGCGCGGTGACTTTGAACTATTGAGTGACATCTTCAAGTTATTTCACCATCACAATCACTTTTCATGTCGTGCTGAATTATTAACTGGTGGACGGTAATGGGAATGTTGTGGTAAGCAATGAATTCATTGAGCCGAATAAAGCTATGGAATGGCAATTGGGTGTGCCGCACATGTAGAACCCTCTCAACTTCCGCAGCTGGAAAACAAGTCCCGGAGCGCAAAGCATGGCAGAAGCTTCCCACAGCCCCAGCAAGAACTCGATTCGCCCCTTCGCCGACTGGAAACCTCCATTTAGGTTCTTTACGGACGGCTTTGTTCAACTACCTCCTTGCAAGAGCTACAGGGGGCCAATTCATACTACGCGTTGAAGATACAGATAAAGTGGGTTACGGACGGGTAACATTCATCTAAATTAAATCAAAGCTAACAATAGAAGAAAAGGACTGTAGCCGGAGCAGAGAAGAGATTATGCGAAGACCTAAAGTGGGCTGGTCTGCAATGGGATGAGGGTACGCTGGAATGGCTCTATGAGAAAGATTATATCTGATTTGGTTACAGGACCAGACAATGGCGGTCCTTACGGATCGTACAGACAGGTATATCTTGCGTGCTGAACTGAGCAATACGGGGCTGATAAGAAGGCCCAGTCAGAGAGAACAGAGCTATACACAGATCACGCCCAGAAGCTCTTACAATCCGGACATGCATATCGATGCTTTTGTGCCTCCGAGAGGCTAAACGAGCTTGCAAGGCAGCGGAATCAGCTTGGGCTGTCGAGTGACTACGACAGGACTTGTGCAGGTATACTGAAAGAAGAGTCAGATGAGCGGGCTTCCAAAGGTGAAGCGCATATAATAAGATTGAAGGCTCCTGCCACGCCTCCAGATTATTTCGATATTGTATATGGCGCTGTCGGCCAATCCAAGAGCAAAAAATCTCCCCTTAATAGGGGCGAACCTACATACGATGATTCTGTGTTAATCAAGTCGGACGGCCTGCCTACTTATCACCTAGCTAATGTGGTCGATGACCATCACATGAAAATCACGCATGTGATACGTGCCTCAGAATGGATGACTTCAACCCCGAAACACTTGTTTATGTACAAGGCTTTTGATTGGGAACCTCCACATTTCGCCCATGTAGGTCTGCTCCAAGACATCGAGCGCCAGAAATTTAGCAAACGCAACGCCGATCTCGACATCCGAACCTTCGAGAACGATGGCATATTCCCAGAGGCTCTAGTCAACTACGTCGCTCTTCACGGCTGGTCTCATAATCTAGGCAACGATTTTCTAAGCCTCCAGGATCTTGTGCAGAACTTCGATCTAAAATTCACAAAGGGCAATACTATGGTCCAGCCTACAAAACTCATGTATTTGCAGAAAAAGTACGCTAGAAAGCACGTTGAGGAAGGCGGTGCGGTGTACGAATCGATGGTCGACAGGGTTTATGACATTGCGGAACAGAGGATCGGTCTAAAGGAAAAAGACATAGAATTCCGGAACCGCATCGCTGCCTTCATGCGCCTGGTCCCGGAAGCATACACCACCCCAAAAAACTTCTACGAGCGCCATATCGCCCTATTCGAGCTCGTAGAGCGGCCAAAATACATCCCTACAAAGGACAACAACGGTCAGGAACTCGTGTGGAATGTAGACTCGCTATCATCAATCAACGACGTCTTCACCAAGCCGCCTTCGAGAGATAGCACCCCATGGACCGCATCCGAGACTAAAGAGCTAGTTAATAGGGCTATAAGTTCTCTGTCAAGGCTGTCTGCTTTGCACACAACAGCGGACAAAGCGGGGACATTCGAAAAAACCGAACCTCTGAAAGCAGGCCCTGAAGAAGAGTACTTGTATAATGCAGCTGTGAACCACTACCTTAGATGGGCCATTATGGGAGGGAAGCCGGGCCCAGGTGTGGCGAACAGCATGGTACTTCTTGGTCGCGAGGAGACGATGAAGAGGATGCAGGACGCGGCGAGGATTCTGGGCGTTCCGAAGTAGTACACCGAAGGAAAGAGCAAAATTGAGGAATTTGGGAGGATGTTGGGAGCAAGTCTTTGATAGGGTGGTCGATGGTGAGTGCAGTCAGTGGTACAAAGTCGCCGCGTCAGTCATGCATTGATAGCATCATCTATTCATAAACTCATAGATCCGTATGCAACCACCTTTCCCTCAAATCCCCAACCAGCCCTTCTCCCCTTACGCCGCTTCCCCCTCCACCGCTCCTCTCGCCCTGGCCCCCACCCCATTGAACAATTTCGCCTTCACCTCCCCTGCCAACAGTCCCGTCATCTCCTCTCCCGCAATCTTATTGCTATCCCTCACCACCTTCTCCAGCGAATTATCCTTCGCGCCCACCCTCTGCATCGGTCCACCTCTCGTACTTGCCTGAATAGTTTTCTGCGCATTTTGAATCTTCTGACTGAGGTCAAGCATTTGCTTACTACTGTATTCGCGATTGGTGAAAAGAGGTGATTGCGAGATCGTGGAGACCCAGTATTTGTTCCACAATAGTTCCAATAGGTGTGTGTCAAGTGTGGACTTGTAATGCGTGATGTCCAGGGAGTAATACTGGCTAGCGTGGGCCCCGAAGTCTTCGATTTTGGATAGTGGAATGGTTTGGTAATCGTCGCCTCCTGCGCCAGGGATTGGTTTGTAGTTTTCTGGGAATGTGCGGAAGGCGCCGATTTCCACTTTACCCGCTGAGATGGTGCGATCGGGGTCGATAACGACGGCAAGGAAGGGATCTTGAAAGGTTTGCTGCGTCATTTGCGTAGAGACATCAATGCCGGAGAGCCAGCAGCCGTAGCCGGGGTGGCTGTGGTACCAACCTACTGCATTCTCCAGCCTCCCGTTGTCCCGGCATGATTGTAGATACTGCACCACGTACTCGTTCGCCTCCTCGGAAGCATTTACACGGGTCTCCGTGCCCTCAACTGGTAATCGAAAGGCGTCTGTGACTATAAAGGTGTCTCCAGCGATTTTACCCTGCATGAGCCCCATAATTTCGATGGAGCCACCGGAACGGGCGTGCATGACCATTTTTAGGAGGGCGACAGCGGATATGCGGACATTCTTGAAGTGATGGGGATCATTCTTCCAAGGGTGTGAGGATGTTAGGGCTTTTTGTTCGGAGTCGTTGTAATCATAGAGGGCATCTCGATGCGGATCGACTAACTTGATGGCGTTTTCGAGCTCTAATTTGGCAAACAGTTAGTTAGAGTTCAGGAGCATGAGATGCCACATGTTACCCCAGGCTTTCTGGGCACTATCCATGATGGTGGAGGTGTGCTGAACTTCTATGGATGTTCCATCCAAGGTGTGCTTTTGACAAATATCGGTAGTAAATCACGTATTTGACAGGCAAAGCGGTAAGGGCTCTTTGTTATCCGCGTCTCTCCTTTAGATATCGATCGGTTCGTCAGAAACTCTCAGCCACGCACGTTGTTTCGAATAGTGAGGGAGACTATGGAGCTTTGAGGGTCGTTAAAGCATTGAAAGGCTTTGCCAAGCTTCCTATCGATAACGCCGTGGCAGAATAAAAGGCGGTGTGGCTGTCGGCATAGCAACAGCCGTAAGCACAACACAACGCTCGGTACCTCTTGGTTCACTGATACCCGCGATCTTGATAATCCCATTGACTATGTCAGACAGCATCACTTCTCTTCTTGAGATGAAATTTTGACAAAGACGTGTTGCTTTTGGGTACTGTTTTGCATCGTGCCTCTAAGGCGATCCCCTTCCTCGATCCCACTGCTATCCACTCCCCTGGGATCAATGCCAACCATGGACACCAGCTACCTCACCACCCAGGTATCCACCATCATAGGCCAACTGCATGGCTTGTTCGATGAGATCGGCGTACCCAGCCAAGAGCGAGAATCACGCGAATCAGAGGTATGTAAGATCTGCAACTGTATAGAAGAAGCTGCTAATACCACCTTAGCTATTTACAGCTCTATCAGAGACACTACATAATCAATTGCGCCTGGTTACTGCGTAGGTCTACCTGTGTGGTAGTCTTGTAGTCGCGCTTACTCTAACATTTTATAGAGAAAAGAGTGAGCTTACTGAAGAGGCACATCGGATCGTTAAGACTATAAAGCAGATGGAAGCATCTCTAGAAGACCGCAAACCTAACGACACCTACCAACTTGATGAGAAAGACTTGAAAGTCACCGTCCCGCTCACGCGCTGCTTACAAGGATTGAAAGAAAAATATAATGATATTGCCCAAATCCATCGCGAACGGTTTGAGCAAGTCAAGAAACTTGTGCAGGCGCTTGAATCATACTCTTCACATCTCGAACCATCTTTTATCAAAATCAAGCTTCCACCTACCTCAGGTGATGCGTCCCCCACTTTCGATCTTTCTCCGTCGTACGTCGCAGCAGTAGACAATGAGTTCTCTCGAGTCTACGAGGAGTATACGCGACGTGTCGCGTCGGTCAAACAATTTGGAGAAGAGATCGTCAATCTATGGGCGGAATTAGGAACCCCGCAGGCACAGACCGACAATTCCATAGTCAAGTATTACCGAGAATCGCCAGAGCAGCTAGGACTCCATGAGAACGATATGGCAAGGCTACAGGCCAAGCGGGATAAGCTGATTGAGGAAAAGCGTAGCCGTGAGCGAAAGCTCAAGGAGTTAAAGGCCACTATCGAAGGTTTATGGGACCGCCTTGGTGTGGAACCACCGGATCGTAAACGATTTTTGGCCGGGAATCGGGGTTGCGGACTCAGAGCAATCAACGAATTTGAGGCGGAATTGGACCGACTAAATGAGCTGAAGCGACAAAATCTGCACCTCTTCGTTGAAGATGCGAGATATAAACTTCAGGAGCTATGGGATGGTCTGTACTTCTCGGAAGAGGAAATGCTGGAGTTTACTCCTGCGTTTTCAGATGTTTTCAGTGATGCCCTGCTTTCCGCCCACGAGGGAGAGATCGCACGCCTAGAGGCACTGAAAGAGCAACGTGCTCCTACACTTGCTCTCATTGACAAACATCGCTCTTTGATCAAGGATCGAGAGGATCTAGCAGCTTCCAGCCTGGATGGTTCACGGCTACTGGCCAAGCCAACCAAGGGGGAAAAGCGTGATCCAACGCGGCTTTTGAGAGAGGAGAAGATGAGAAAGAGAATTGCAAAGGACCTTCCGAAAATTGAAGTTGAATTGAAGAAGACGCTGGAGCGATGGGAAGACGAATACGGTCGCCCATTCTTGGTTCATGGAGTCCGGTACCTTGATGAACTCGCAGCTGCAGCTGCAACGAACTTACCTCCACGATCAAAAACACCTTCAGGGCCAGCACCTGTTACCACCAAAGTGCCTCTCAAATCCAGCCATGAGCCTTCTCACTCAAGGGCCGGCAGCACAGTACGAGGCTTTCCACCGCCTAGATCTCACACCCCTGTTGGTACTCTAAGACGGAATCCGCTCGCAAGCTCCGTAGCTTCAACGACTGGAGGACGAACACCAGGCGCATCCACAGCGGGAGGAAGAACACCGTCCAAGATCCCAGCACGTGTGCCACTTGGAAGTATGCAACATGGCAACAACTCCCCAGAGCGCAAACAACCGCCATCAGCACCCACATACGCCTACGATACAAGCACAATACGCAAGATGGGCCCCCCAGCCCGGGCGCCCCCTCCAAAAATGAGGGATATCTTCGTCCCACCCACCCACACCCCAGCATCGAATTACGAAACTGAAAACTTTCGCTCCGCCAGTTCGGCCTCTTCAGGTAGTGTCCGCCAGATCACCCCAGAAGACGTTTACGATGACCGTGAACGCATGTCCTACATCGCCTCCTCAGCCGCAACGTCCAATCAAAACACCCCCCAAAATTACCGCGATGTTCAAGCCTACGATGCCCGCTATCAACCCTCACAAACACGGCCATACGCCCCGGTGGCGGACAGCCGTCAGATATCCACTACGTCCACCACCACGACCACAGCTTCTGGTAGCGAGAATTGGGAAACCTTTGACGATGCTTCGGAGCCAGAGGTCGATGCCAGCGATGCCTATTACGCGAAGCTGAGAGCCGCGAAAGGGGGGAAGCGGTTTACGCCTGATGGGGGCTACACGCCTCCGCGAGGTGCACCGGGGAAGAAGTTCAAGGCGGCGTATGCAGGAGGCAACGGCACGATTGAAGAGGAGCGCGGTGGGCGCTATGTGCCGGCTGGTAGCGAGGCAGGATGGACGGATGAGGACGCCTTTTGAGATGTTCCCCCGAGCCACGACTTATGTCATGCCTTATTTCTTCTTGCTGATATCCTAGGCCCACCCCTTGTTGAGGAGAGCGGGGGTTGCTGATCGGAGATCCGACCGTGAAGTGGTTGGATAGGAGGTGCTTTCTGGGCAATGTCCAAATTTTCTTCTCGTTTGTTCAAATGCATATTTTACTTCTGCATTTGATATTATGGATGGTTCTCGCGCTCGGCATGTTGAGCGCACCGGAAACTCTTCGGTCTGCGACTGACGATTCGAGCAATAGACAGCAAGGGAGGTGTGCTGAAAACGCTATTTCTTGTGTATACTAGCCGGGCGTTTTATGAGGTGTGCAGGGATGAGGCGTGGTCTGGTGTTTGGTGGCAAGGACATAGGGGATTGGTGGTGTTAGTTTTTGAGATGTAGAAGAATTTTGTTGAGTCGTGTCAACTACTTTTCATAAATGCCTTGTAATGTCTCATGGAAGAGGTAAGCTTGGTATCTGAGATTCCGCTCTGCGTGTGAATTGTGAAATCTAGGAAACAGGACGAAGCAGCTACGACCCTGTCAGCAGCTAGCTATTCTATGGGTATCATTTAATTGAATCGGGAAAATAACGCCTCGATGATGCAATACTCTTCCCTTCCCTCTTCCCCTTCTCTCTACACTCAAGGTATGGAAGGCACGTACCCCATATAGTACCCAAACACCTCATCTCTTATGCTTTACCATAACCCCACTCAGCCCCCTCACACTCCCCCACACGCTCTCCCCAACCACAACCGGCGTCTTCCGCCCCTTCAGCCTTTGATCGACCAACCACATCCCCACCACAAACTCCTCCTTCTCCAGCCACCCTTCCCCCTTCCCATCCACCAGGTCCCAGATCTCGGACAAATCGTCAAAGGAGAGTTTGGAGCGCGCCCAGATGTCGCGGACAATGAGGTTGAGGACGCCTGTTGCTGCGGTTGGGGGATTCGTAGCGGTAGAAAGAGGGAGGAAAAGGCCACGGTTGGCGGCCCAGACGCCCTCGTAACGCTTGCGCTCTTTGTCTGTAATCGATTCGCGCCAGCGCTTGCGGTCGCCTTCGTGGTGTTTGTGGGGGTGTTTTTTGAGGATGCGGTTGCCTTTATGGTGTCTATGTAGATCGCTCTCATCGTTGGAAAACGATCTTTCGCCACGTAAGGTGTGACGCATTCCTTTAGCAGGGCTCGGAGTGCGGGAGATCTGCTCTTCGCTGTGGTGACGATGGAAGAAAGGCGGTTTGGAACGGCGTAGGAGCGGTGGGGGTGTGGGTATGGGTGCGGGTTTGTTGGGGGATGGGGCGCGGGAGGAGGCGAGCGAGGAGGCGACCATGGCATTTGCGAGAGAGGAGGCGGTTAGTTGAGGAGTAAGGCTATGGAGGGAGAGGATGGGTTCGGCTGTGGATCTGTAGGGCCCGATGGTGTAAGGTAGGTGGTCGAGGCTTGTCGAGGTAGCTGAGACAGATCGGGATGGTGGTTGCGATGGAGGTCTATTAATGATGGGCGGTGCAGCCAGTCGTGGTGGGGGAGGAGAGGGTGGACAGACTTTGGATGGGCTCCGCTCTACAGTAGATCTGGGAGAGCGAAGTTGGTCGACTGCCGAAGCGTAAGATGATGCAGATGAGCTGCCAGCAGAGTGGTTGGTGTATGAAGACGTCCCACTATCTTTAGGTTCCGGAAGAGCGGGGCGCTTTGATGAACGTCGAGGCGGCGGAGGTGCAGGGACTTGACCCTTAGTACGAGCTACTAATTGTGCTCGCCTCTTCTGTAAGGGGATGTGAGGTCCTGCATCAACGGTCGTTCCTTCAACTTTCCGAGTAGATGAGTCTCTAGAGTGATTCGAGACCGATGAAGCATTTTCTGCTGTTGATGAGTCGGAGGCTATTGCAGACCGCGAAGAGATCCTCGGTGATATGGAAAGTTTGATAGGACTTGAGCTTGCCAGAGTGAACGGCTTCACCGCAGTGAGATTTGCGACCATTGAGGGATCGTAATTCCTCGAGGCCAGCGGAGACGTCCTCCCTACGCTTGGCGGACGGACCGGAGTGGGGCTAACCAACTGAGTTGACCTCTCTTGCTGATGATGAGCATCTGTTTCGGATACCACTCGCTTGGAGACCTGCCTGGCCTCGAAAAGCTTGACCAAGGCATCTGTAGCAGCAATAGGAGTATCGTCAGGACCGTCAGCTTTCGGTGAGAAGTCACTTCGACTTCTTCTCAATGCTGCTGGTCGACGTGAAGTGGGTTTCAACAAGGCCGTTGGATTGTGCTTCGTAGTAGACTTTGAAGCAGCGAGCACAGCGGCGATGTGGGACGGCGACTGCTCACGGCTTCGGGCTGACTGTATGACTGACTCGTGTTGAGACTGATAGCTAGATGCACTCTCCGCGGAGTGTCGTGGGGGGCTTCCGTCGGCACCAAACTCCTCCTCCTCCTTCTTCCGTCTTCCAACACCAGCGAATGCAGCAGCTGCCAGCGCTCCATCGGTACCACTGTAAGTATTGACCAGTGGTTTTGCGGGGGCTAGAGGGGAGGAAAAGGCGAGGGATGCGCCTCGAAGAGCTGCTGATTGACGTCGCGCATCGCTAGCCTGGGGTATTCTGGAGTGATTAGAAGGGGAGGGGTCTCTAGAAGAAGAAGAGTAGCCCATGAATCCATGGAACTCTGAGATAATTGAATACAAATGTCAACCAGCATTTGATCTTTGGAGGTGGGTTGTCAGTGCTTGTAGCTTGACAACTGGGATAAACTCTCGGAATGTGGTTGTCGTAGGTACAGTAGATGGTGATTCGCTCCTGCTAGATATTTAATCGGCTAAATCTTTCATTCGATAAATAAGCGGCTGTTATTATCATTGAATAGTCGGCCTATGTCGATTCTGAAGGATCTTCGATTGTTCATATCTCAAGAAGTCACTCATAGAACCAGAAGTTGCACATGTTTCTTTGATACGTCTGCCAATACTGACTCTTACAGCCATCTTGATAGAAAGGATCTACAACAGCAGTAGACTAGAACTTTCATACACGTACACTGCAAGCAGAACATCGAATTACGGCTCATGCCCATTCTGTCACTAGAACCCTTTCCAGAATAGAAAGGTGTGACCAATATATGAGCGACCCAGACGAAAAACGATCCAGTCTTCTCGGACCCCATGAACCGACCTCTCAAGCAGACTGCTCTTATATCGAATAGGCGACTTAGGTAACAACCTTTCTTGCTAGATTGATAAACTGCCTCCACAATCTTTCCTCGTCCAACCCTCGTTCTCGATGAGCATTTGCCATCCCATCCTCCCGCAACTCGTCCATCCCTCTTTCCTCGTAAATATCCGGCAAGCGTCTGTCCAACTCTACTACGAGCTTCGACTCCAATCTTGTAATCTTGTTCCGAATGCTTTCCAGTGTTCTCTCATACTTGTGTAAGCATTCTGCGTTGTTGCAAACTCCAACCTGATCTTCAACTGGATAAGAATTCTGTAGAGGGCATACACGGATGGAGCCTCTTCTACACATAGAGGACCTAGGCCGGCGTATATATTTGTTCATCGAGCAAGAGCATACGGTGCAACTCGTGTATCTGATGATATGATAGCACATCTTGAAGGTGGACGTGGCAAGTTATCGACTGATCTGTTTGTCTGTAGCGTTCCCGAAAAGTTGTCGATGTATGGCAATAGAGACGCTGCACATCTTCTTCTTATATTCCTCAAGTGGCTAGGTCAGCCTTGTTTCTGTTTGTAAATGTCGCAGAGTTTCGGGACCATCAGGTGAAACAATTTTCTTTATAAAAGGGCAATTTCCAGAAGACTCTGGATTTCCTTACTACCCTTCTTCTTATGTTTGGGTCCATGTACAAGTGCATTGGGACTGAAAGTCAAAGAAATGATGCTTTCTCTGTGATGATTGACCAATGATCTGTCTCTTTCCACTGGACGCTTGTATATCTCTCAAGGTAGCCAAAGAACGTATGATCCAAACGACATTCATTTGGCAAAGCTCTTTCCTTATGGATTCAGAAACAAAGCTGCGGTATGCTGCTTGTACCGTTGATGCTAGGGATTGAAGACAATTCTACATCTACTGTTCCCTTCAAAGCGGTACAAATCCTGCGCGTGTCATTAATACATTGCTTTAACTCAGACCTTTAACTCTAGATATCTTACGTTCTTCATCCAGTAATGTTCGCTCCTCCCAGCTTTGTTCAACCCAATCGACAGTCACCAGTCGGGGGAGGCGCTTGCGTCTGCAGGTGGCGTCAGCAAGTAGTTCAACCAAGAACACGAAGAAGACATGCGTGGAAAACATTTCCCTCAGGATCTTCACCCTGCACTTATCGTTCTCTACCAAAACATGCGTTATCTTGTCATTCGCAAGATCGGTGGTGAATTCAGCTCCTGCAAATCTTGCTGCATTAACAGCTTGTTTCATCCTGAACCCAGATTTCTCTAGAGCATTGGGCTGAACCACGGATGAAGCACCATTAGATTGAATTGTATTCTGCTCATCAACACACAGTAGCAAACCCCCGAACATCCAGCCAGGCAATTCTCCAAGATCATGGTCACGCTCTGACAACTCGGCCCTGAACTTGTTAGGGCTGAATGTATGCTCGTACTTATATGGCATCTCTTTGGAGATCTGGTAATACATCAGTAGATGCGTAGCATGGTGCAAGGTTCTTTTTGTTACCTCTCTGAGCTCATCCAAGCTGACATCCCTGGCGAAACTATCACCATACTCATCTATATTACTTTCAATCATAGATTTTGATTCTTCTTTTATGAAGAACATGTGCCTGCTTTGTGTGAGTGTCACCTGGTGTGTGGCTCAAAATGATAACAGGACAAACCTCGGCTCCAATGGAAGCAGTAACGTCGGAACGTCTCCATCACTCTCACTCTGTGTAATGTTGTCGAATATCCATGATGGTCGCACAATGTCGAATTCACTACGCTTCTTCAAAGATGCAACTTTGACAAGACCTGAGGAGGGTCAGCAAGTATAAGGCTATACACCAGTGATAGACTTACCTCTATCTGCTATGCATAGAGTGTTTGGTGCGGCATGCTCGCTTTGAAATGTCTTCCCGCCGTTGGATTTAACCATCTGCTCGAGCTCGACCTTGGTCTTTTTGGGTTTCAAAGACTCGCTCATGATATCTTCTCTTCCATTAGCTTGGTTTACCTTGCGGTTATATCCTGAAACATACAAAAGTTCAGACCATCAAGAACGTTTGTCGCTGGTCCACCGTAAGGCGTGGTCAAATTGTCTTCATTACCAGCTATAGTAATAGGCTTCTTGCGGGTTGCTTTTTGCCTCCTTTTCCTATGATCATCAACCTTGAATTGCTTTTCCTTATGCTCAATCTCTACGTGCTTTTGCAGCGCCGCAAAATCAGAAATCGATAAGGCACTTTTCCAATCACGGTCCGTCCGAATACTCTTGAATCTCGGAAATCGTAGTGTCTTTTCCATTCTGAACTGATCGGTGACTGATACGGATGCTGCTTTCACGGAAAGGACGACCGAATCATCCGGTCTGATCCATTCATCAGGCTGTTCGTACTGCAAGTCTCCACCTGCCAGCTCGATATACTCTGTGGGCGGATTTTTGCGATCCCATGTCCTCCATTTGCCTTCAGTACGATGGCGTACTTCTGCGTAATCGGCTGCTGTGAAACCACCTCCCACCTTGAAGAAAGAAAAGAACTTCATGGGGTTTGCCCCTTGCTGCACTTGATTTTCGTCAACTCTCAGCCCACACATGAAACTTGATAAACGACCTCCTCGATGACCTGAGCCGTAGTAGCCACCTATCACCATGCAGTCCAAGGATTCACCATACTCAGTCATGTACTCGGGCTTGACCTTCATCCAATCATCGTTTCGATCGTTTAGACAGTACCGAGATCGTGGATTCTTGAGCACTAATCCCTCGGAAGCTTCCAGTACGACCTGGCGAAGTAATTTCTCCACGTCAATTGCAGTTGTGGCTTCTTTATAAGAGTGCACCTCCAGCCTACGGTGGATTGATGTTACGCTTGCTTCAAGTGCTCTCCTGCGGTCTCGGAGGGTCCAGTCCGTGAGTGATTGCCCGTTCAAGTACAGAAGGTCGAAGACCCTGTATAGTGGTCTTGGACCAACAGAGTGTGGGTTCTTCTGTTCAGCTAAGGCAGCGGTTTTAAGGGTACCAAATGGCACCATTGCATCTTCTTTGGGGTCCCAGGTGATCATTTCGCCGTCGAGGATGATGTTGTCCACACCTTCATGGAACGCATCTTTGATGTGCCTGGTCAATGCGGAGTTTTCATCCATGTACCCATTTCCATAGAGGTAAGTATAGTCCTTAGCTTTCCTGGACCAGAAGCCAAACTTCTTACCTCCTGGAACATTATCGTCGCTGACCATGTGAAGTTGCATTCTCTCTCCATCTAGTTTCTCTTCGATCCAAAACACAGGATCAATCTCTGTGGGTCTCATCCTGTGAATCATCTTCTCAAATGAATTCATTTGAAATTGTGCAAGCTGTGGTTGAAAGCATTGCATGAGAGTGATACCCCGATCATCGCCTTCGAGACGAACAGACGGGTTGTACAACTCCCAGCAGACACGACGTAAATTAGACGATATGTTGAATAAACTTTCGGCGTCTGGGTGCCAGATGCTGAAAAAGGTCTTCTCAGTTGCACCAACTTTCATCTGTCGTAGAATCATTCGAATAAGCCACATCATCTCCTCGGCATTCATGTTTATATAGAACTTTTCGAAGATGGGCTGTTGGTTCTCCTCCTTTTGTGCTGCGGAAAGCTTGTCTAGAAGCGTGTTAACCTCACCGATGGTCATCTTTCCAACGTGTGTCAGCATAGGACGCTTGGAGATGACCTCGAAACATCGTCCAGCGAAGTCTCCTGCCATCTTGCTTGCAGCATTCTGTCCGGGTTGTTTCCAATTAAGAAGATTGTACCCGTCTTCTGAGTCTTTGTTAATCTTCATCACTTTGATGAGAAGCTTCCCTATGGTCTTTTCTTTTAAGCCATACATTGCCCGATCTCGATCTTTTTCCGGTATGATAAGACGGAACGCAGGATAAATGTCGTTCCCAACTTCCTTCCGCCATCTCGATATAAAGCGCTCTACGATGTTTCTGCGTATTTCATGGGGATTTGGGTTCGACGGTCCATGAGGACCCAGCTTCTTCCTTGCCGTAGTCGGGCCTGTAGGCTTCTTCTTGTTTTCGTTCAGAGGATTGAAAAGGGTTAGAAACAGGTCATGGAAAGGCAAAGTTTCGGAGCGATTGCGGGGTCGATGCGGATATCTATTCGCGACGTGAGATACGAGAGGCTAAAGTCGAATCAGTTGTCGTTCTTACTTCTCATCGAGCTCTTGCTCTATCAACGGCTCTTTTCCACCTTGGTCGTTGTTGACCAGTCCGGCATCGGTCATGGTAGAGTCTTCCATAGCTCCCAGTTCACACCGTTATTACAGCAGTGGAAAATTGTAATCGCTGATTTGGGTATAAAGCTGGAGATGAGGTTAGCAGGTGTTGAGGGCCAAAAAAAGGCATCAGCATTTGATTTGAAACTCGCTGTTCATGGTTGACTTGACGTGCTATCGATAAGCCCTACAAGGCAGCACGCTACGGGACGGTCGCGTGTTCACGTGACTCGTCCAGGTTATCCAACTCACGCCCAAAACAGGCAACAGTACGGAGGTATGGAGTATGGAAATGCAGCAGTACAGTTCAACCCTGCCCAAGCCGTGGCTTTCGGGAACATGTGATGGAGACGGGAAGGGAAAGATCCCGGAGGTTCTCCTTATCGCTGAAATTGTGAGATCTCACGTTTTACATACTCATGGTCATAAATATCGCTCAATCAATGCCATGGTTAAAGCACTCTTACCGTAGGGTTGGAAAGGTTTGGTCCCAAACCCGTTCATAGGCTCATAGCCTACCTTACTCGTTACTTTTATTAACGCTATAAATTAGAAAATTAGATAAGCAGACCCATGCAGGGGCATGTTGGACATTTTCGTCGGATAGTAGTAGTCGATACTCTAGCGAACGTCGCTCAAGGATCGTGGAGCACAAAGATCCCACAATGGGTATCCTTATCCCTCCTCCCTCCTGGGGAACACAAGGTTTTCCTGTCTCGCACCTTGGCTTTCCCCTCACAGTCTTCGCATGTTTTCTCTTCTTCTTCTTCTTCTTCTTCTTCATTCCCCAGGCTTTTCTTCTGGCCTTTCCCCCTGCTTTCCATCATTTCCTAACAAAGAGTAACTGTCTGTCACATCGCTGGTAGCCCAATGCATCAGATTTATGTTACTGTTGGCCTGGCCCATCTCTGTAATTTGACTTCAGCTGTGAATTTGAAGATCAAGCATGATGTGGCAATTTATCAATGCCCATCAAGCTCATCGCCAACCCATTTCCCTCGCCTAGAAGATGTTAGCATTGGGGAGCTACATGTACTCTTCAACAATGGCTCTCTTACCAGTGTTGATCTCGTACATGCAAGTCTATCCTTCAAACCTCCATCAAAATCCCCCAGCCTGACAAATTAAGGCCTTCATTGAGCGAACCTTGGAAGTCAATTCCGTTCTTCACGCTGTTGGTGAGATCAATCCGGATGCATTATCTATCGCCCAAAGATTGGATGTAGAGCGAGCTGCGGGTCGAACACGAGGGTCAGCAAGACTCATTGTAAGTTACCAAGTAGATGCTGACGAAGAATAGACCACTTCATGGGATACCGATATTGGTAAAGGTAGGTTTTCCGTCAGTAGCCTCTTATCAACATCATCTAAACCTTGACAGGATAATATTGCAACTCAAGACAAAATGAATAATACAGGTGCTGAATTCCTGCATCTGCTACAGGATTCCATTAACCCAAGCAGCTGGATCATATGCTCTTCGAGGAGCCACAGTCTCTCGCGAGGCGACCGTTGTATCGAAACTACGTGATGCCGGGGCAATCGTCCTCGGTAAAGCCACCATGGGCGAATGGGCACAGATGCGATCACGTAAAGCGAGCTCTTCTCATGGGTGGAGTGCCTACGGTGGCCAAGGGCACGGGGCATACTACCCACTCCAAGATCCCCACGGTAGCTCCAGCGGCAGTGCGGTTGCAGTATCAGTAGGGCTCGCATTAGGTTCGCTCGCAACAGAAACGAGTGGCAGTATCGTCAACCCGGCTGAGCGGAACAACGTAGTTGGCATCAAGCCAACACTCGGCCTAACATCCCGAAGTAAGGTTATTCCTATCAGTCTTCGCCAAGATACGGTAGGACCCATTGCTCGAACTGTGACAGACGCCGCATATCTCCTTACCGCAATGGCAGGAAAGGACAAGTTCGACAACTGGACCTCCACTCAACCTTTCGAAGAACCTCCTAACTACGTTGAAGCATGCAGATTTCCCGCTCTTAGAGGCGCTCGTATCGGTATTCCCCGCAACGGAATCGACTACTTCCTCGGAAACACCACAGCTCCCATCATGTCCGCCTTCGAAAACGCCCTTCAAGTCATCCACCACGCTGGAGCCACAATAACGGACCCAGCCAACTTCCCCTCCTTTGACTTCCCATCACTCAGTCGCAACTCGAGAATCGTCCTGGACACCGACTTTGTCGCCGGACTTTCCGACTATCTGTCTTCCCTCGTATCAAACCCTAATGGTCTGCACAGCCTTCACGATATCACTCAATACACCATGAACGACCCTCGGGAGGAGTACCCCAATCGTGACACCTACGTCTGGGACCGAGAGCTCGATCGCAACATTACCAACTCCTCTCCCGAATCTTTCCAAGCATACCAAGCCAACCTCCGTATGGCTGAAGAAGAAGGCGTTATCGGTGCCCTCGATAAGTACAACCTAGACGCGTTAATCATGCCAACATTTGCATCCTTCCATCTCCCGGCTATTGCGGGACTCCCTGTCATCACTGTTCCTCTAGGTTTCTACCCAGCCGACACACTAGTTGTGATGAATCCAAAGGGTACAATGGTGTCTGTAGGCCCCGGAATCCCGTTCGGGATTGCCTTTCTGGGCAGGAGGTGGAGTGAGGAGATGTTGATTGGGTTGGCGTATGCGTTTGAGCAGAGGACAATGGTGAAGAGGGCAAGGAAACCTCTTATTTCACCCTCTTTCGAGCTGGGGGATCTGAGGGCTGGGGTTGCTGAAGCAACTTACATGATACAAACATCGCCTACGCAAGAGTATACAGCAGAGCAGCCGTTCTTGGACCAAACGGTGCCGACTTCCTCAAACGGATATTCTACGATGCGGCAATGGACATCGTTGCTACGACGCTTTTTCGCCCTGGTCGAAGATTCCTCACGATGAAATGACAGATCTCTTTGGATTTGCGGCTTATAGGCGGTATTGCTTTTTGTTTTTTGCACACTTTCTTCAAGATATACCCGGAGTCTGGTTTTATCTAGCGATTTTATCCTTGCGTGGGCACGAGCGGTTTCTTATAAAATAGACTCTAGATTCTGCCTCAAGGGACGGGCGATGATTTATTTCCATCAAGAAAATTGACCAGGTCGATGAAACACATGCGATAGTACACCTTGATGGTTTTTGGTTTCTATATTGAACACGACCCGCTATGTTCCCCAAATTCTCTATGCCAACTTTACCGTTGTTATCAATATTTCCTTCGCATTTACGCTCCCCATCGCCAACGGGACAACAAGAAAGATAAACCTCTCCACTCTCCGCCCACATCTCTTTATCTCGTACAGAAGTGCTTTGTACGTCAACTTTCAAATTTTTTCTTTTCGGTTTCCAGCGGCTAAAAGGCTACACACTCAGTGCACCCATCCCAACATATCCATCCTCTCAAGTCTAAAATCAAGAAAACTTTCCAACTCTACAACGGTGAGCATAATGATATCGCAGTGCTAAATCCACCAACGGTCCCTACCTCCAACGGAGCAAAAAATAAAGGAAGAACCCTCTACTTCATTCATCCCTCTTACCGCGTCTACTCCACGGTACAGTAAGTCCAGATTTTCTATAAATTTTTCCAATAACCCAGAAGGCCATACCAGCGAAATCACCGCGAACCAAGGGCAATCCTCTGTGCCAACTATCTGCTGTAAGAGATATTCAGATATCTGATATGACCTGCATTCGAAATACAGTAAGTGCCTATAAGTGGTATGCTTTCCGTTATGGACAAATAACACCCCCCTCCTGGCCTTTCCCCCTCCCTCCAAGCCCCATCTGCTCATGTCTCCGCCACAAGCCTTTCCCTTCCCCTACCCGTCCCTGCCTTCCCCAGACCCTCCCCAAATATCTCTTCCTCCGAACCCCTCCCTCCACCATATTACCTCATCCGATCCCTCCCCTCCATCAACATTGTCCCTTCTGCCCAAACTTTCCCTCCTCCTCACACTACCGATCAAGACTTGTATCGTACAAGCGGATGCTGGATGCTAGTTGTGGGAAAGGAACAGGCGCTAAACAACAAGACCCACATTTTACATTTTAAATCTCTTGCACAAAGAAACAAACACCTCGCAACCCACATCACAAACCGCCTAAACGCCTAACCATACCACAACCATACCACAACCACAACCCCACCCTCCCCCCAAACCGATCCCGTGACCACCGCTCCCGCAATCTTCGATCCCGGCCAGCACACACATCCTCCTTTCCGTACCGCCCCTCCACCAACATGCGGTCATCATGCACCCTCCATGCAGGAACAATCAGCTCGTGTAACAACACCAATAAAGACCTGCCATTTTCAGGAAAGGTGCGAGAGTTGTGGCCTGCACCAAGAGAGAGTCAGCGGCGATAAGGATAATGAAAGTTCTAGATGTTCTTATTGGTTGAACTTGTGCGAAGGCGAGGTCTTGATATACTGTCAACGTGCGCATAGAGATGTAGTGTAGGACAGTAGTGCTTTGGGTTGCTCTAGGGTGTGGCTCTAGGGTGTTGCTCTAGGGTGCTGTTCTAATACTAGAGATATGTACAGGTGTAAGGTAAGAGTGGCAGGAACATATACAAGCCCAAGTTCATTCGCCAACGCTGAAAACGTATTGCCATAATGTCTTAAAAGGGTGTAATGGGCTTGAAGGCGCCAGACTGATCGTGAACGTTAAGGCGTGAAGTAAAGAAATATCCAATGACTGCAGGACAGTCGACCGTTGCAGAGTTCGTAAGGCTAGAAAGTACAGCAGTTAACAGCAGCCATTACCGTAAAGTCGAGCGTTAGGTTGCCCGAAAACGTCGAGAGGTGGTGTTGCTCTATTTGTGTAACCTCCAAGGTTCCCGATTCCCTTTATATGGACAAGGACACCCACCTCCTCGGCGTCCCTGTCCCCGCCTCCTTATCCTCCGCCGGCTTTGTTACCTGCCTTGCCGGCAACCACAGCCTCGCTCTCCCCAGACTCGTATCGCTAAGCTTCCCCACCTTCCTCATGTTCATCTCCAATACAACCACCCTCAAAAAATCGCTGTTCTCTCGTGGCTCTCTTTGTCTTGTAGTGGAATCAGGAAAAAAGCACTGGTCCGCTTCTCTGCTTGTTGGGTTGGAAATAAAAATTGGGGGCGAGGAAGATTTCTTGGATGCGCTTGTTGCGCGTTGGTAGGTCTGAAGTTGAATTGAGGCAGTACAGTTGTTTGGCTTCGAGTGGTCGTGCTGACGGTAGAATTCAGCTGGGGAGACAGTGATGGGGTTAAGGTATCTTCGAAGAGCAGGGACTGGAAGGTCGGTGGACGGCAGAGGTCGCCTTTCGTCTGTATATTGCGGGGACATGGAGAACAAGGATCGTGCAAGGTAATCATCACGTTGGACAGGGGCGGTGAAGTTGGAAAAGGAACGCGCGGCGGATTTCAATAATCGGAGGGAAGCTGTGAGGTTTGATTTGAAAGTTGATCGGTTGTTTGGCAGCGTAACATTTGGTGTAAGAATGTCAACATCGCTAGGGGATGGGATCGGTTCGTGGTCCACTTCTTGAGGTAGTGACAACAGAGGGTGGTCCAGGATGCAGTCCTCGGCTACTGAGGAAGACGGAGTTTTCTGTTTCCTATCACTACCACTTCGTGTTCGCATCGATATGCCAGGCGTCGAAGGGTTGCTCGCGGAACAAATCGACTCGGCATCAGTATCGAGGGAAGGCATCGACTCGCTTGACAATGACCGAATCGATGACAGAGGACCGGTTGTCATGTCACTCCCAGCACTCATATTTTCCGGATCAAGCTCGTTCGGCGGGCTCTGAAGTACGCCCCAGGATCTAGGGCTAGAGGTCGAAATAGCATGTCTGCTTCCCGAAGCATTTGCGTCCTTTGTAAACCCACTTGCGCCTCGGTGGGCCACCCTGCGGCGGTGCTGTTGATGTGCTTCATAACGCGATTCTGGGAGGGACGTCACGGCAAGCAAGGCGGCCACCGATGACGGTATTGACTGTGGATCGTGAGGCGCCTTACCGCCATCAGGAGTGACCAAAGCGCTGTGAGCGGGATCTTTGCCCCTCCGCTGTCTGCCGCTCTGGGTACGTGTAGGAATAATGACAGGCGCCGAGGGAGTGGCAAGGGATGCTTGAAGCATCCTTGCCGGTTTCGTTGGCCCTTTGGACACCTCCCTCCGCTGTGGTTTCTTAGGAGCGCGCTCCGTGACTATTATCTCCATGCTTTTATTGGCTCGTAGTTTAGGTGACGTAGGTGGGGAGGAGTACTGATAAGCCCGCGGCACCATCATGATGAAGGTTTGATGTATATTTCGAATGAGATTTGTTCGAGAAACATGTTTCGCTGTTACTTTCAGCGTGTAGTCAGCAAGAGAGGCGTCGACGCTGGCGGTGAGTGCGGTGGGTCTCTTTGCCGTGGGACGGGTAAGCACGAGCCATCGATGGTCAAGGACACGGAGGCTGAGAGATTACATCTGCAGCCTCAAAGGCACAGCTGGGATTTGGTGTTGGTGTCGCCTGATGGCAGTGAAAGGAAGAAGGAGCGGGAGCTGACAAGGTAACGACAAGAAGGATGAAGTAGTAGTAGTAGTCGTAGTATTGTTGTAATAGTAGTAGTATATAAGCCGGGCCATCTCGTTTGGTCTTTTGTGCACGGTTGTTGGGCTTTTAGCTTTTAAATGACACCTGGTGGTATCTGACTCGGTAGTAGTGCGATGGTTATGGATTCGATAGATGATTAATACTTCGGCAGGTTCCTGGATAGAGAACGAGATAAGAGGCACACGACCCGTGCAGGATGTATGTACGGAAGTACTCGTCCACAGTAGTCAGTAAGTAGCTTATCACTCTTATGTACGCCTGCCAAAGCAGCGTACCGTCAAACCCGGTTGGACTGCCCTACTAGGCGGCTTTATCCCAGTGCCGAGGCGACATGCTGAAGCCTCTATTCGTCTCCCATGCCTTCATCACTTTTCAAAGAAGCAGACAAAACCAACAACAACATTATTGGGTGGATCAAAACGGAGTTCTGCCTCCAAGGGAATATTATTCCATACCAGTTGGTATCAGCACTACTGTCCGTACAGTGTATCTATCATACATGATACAGTCTACGGGTATATACTAGGAAGTATCTCCGGCGACTGCGAGGACCCACTTGCGTGGCACAACTGCCAATGACCATCCCAGGTCGGACGGTACCCACGCGTCAGAGTGACACATCTCTCTGCTGCCTATACCGTATACGTTGCATTATTGCATACCTTAATCGAAGGGAAGGTAAAGTACGTCATAGGCATTTTGGGGGACAAACGTCCAGGCTACCACTGCGGAAGTATTCCCGGAACCGCTTCCTCTTCGGTTGGTCCTGAGGTTGAGCCCCGCGTGGTCCCATGGACACCCGTTGATGTTTCTTTCGGGATGATTGGAAATAGACGATGGATTGAGAGGAGAGAGAGATTGTTTAGATACCTTCCACTTGAGCCGAAAGCCAAGCGCGGCTCCCACGGACACGATAGCCGCACTGCTCGCCGCCGATTTCAGAATGTCAAATGTCATTGCTTCAGGGAACAGGAGTAAAAGATAGCTACTGTGGTATCATATCAAAGAAGATCCCGCCATCTAAGCTAGCTTCCACTCAAAATGGTGTTTTCCCGTCTGCGGCAACCCAGCACCTTCCGACTTCAAATCGAACATGTGCTTCCCAAAGTAATCCAGCTCAGCTTCGTAAAACGATGTCGGCAGCACTGTATTGGATGCATATTTCATATACTCCAGCGTCGCGCTCAGGCACGGAATCACCGCGTTGACCCCGGTTCCCTTGGTTACCACTCTCTTCAATGGTTCAAACGCCTTGTTCAACTCATCTCCAAACTTTTCCTCGAAGAGCAAATTCCAGTTTTCGTCTTCAGCATGCTGCTTGAAGTGGTCCTCGAGCATATCAGCCAGGAAGTCCCACTGGATGATACAACCAGCGCGCCATATCTGGATGACGGTGCTCATATTGATCCCCCATTGGTTTTCTCTGTCGGCTTTTTCAACGATGTTAATGCCCTGGATGTACGAACACAGACAAGCTTCGTGCACCGCAAGTCGAAGATCCTCGAGGAAAGCCTTCCGCTCCTCACTAGAATGGGCGATCTTTTCTTGCGGATAGTGACCGTGAACCGTTTTCTTCGCCTTGATCCGTTGCGCCCTGTCGGCCGAAGCAATTCGTATATAGTGAGACGAAGTCAATGAGGGACTAGGAACATGTAGCCGTACTGCTTCGGCGTTGCTCCATGTACCGGTGCCTTCAGTACCATCGACATCCTGGACCACCTTATCTTGTACCTCACCTAACACGTGGTTGCCCTCCTTGTCCCTTTGCTGACAGATCTGGATACCAATATCGACAAGGAAGGTTCCTCGCAACTCACCGTCTTTACTCCATCTTGCAAATTCCTCTCCAATCTGATCATATTTCATGCCCAAACAGACATTCATGATCTGCCAGGCCTCGGAAACCGCGCTCATCATTCCATGTTCGATGCCATTATGGATCATCTTGACATAATGCCCTGCACCACCGGCTCCCACGTAGCCAACGCACGGTCTCCCCATCTTGTCCTTCGCGCAGACTTTCCGAAGCAATGGCAAGATCATGTTCACTGCTACTTCCTCGCCTCCCGGACACATTGATGGGCTAGTAGCTTGTCAGCAGAACTCACTTTTTTGGCTGACCTCGATCATACCCTCTCCTTGCAGCCTGGTACCCTCCACTAACACTGACAAACTCTCAGTCAACGAGCCGACAGCCACAAGTACACACCCACACCTACCCCATCCCAACATAATACACGCCCTGCGCCAACAACTTCCCCTGCCTCCTCTGCGTATTTTCCCAATTCTCATTGCTAGCATCGATAATAACGTCCCCCTTCTCAAGAAACTTATGTAGCCCGTCCGCAACCGTATCCCCCACCGTCCCATGGGGCAGTGAAAAGAAGAACACTTTAGGCGACCCTAGCGAGGTGCACAGATCCTTGTAGTCGGTATGCTTCTCCAGTTTGCCCGCTAGTCCTTGCTTTTCGGCGCTGGCAAGGAGGGCGTCGACGGTTTCGGAGGAGGGGTCTTGGAGAGAGACGGTGATATCGTGCTCGGCGAGCAGGAGCGCCATACCGCCGCCCATGCTGCCGCAGCCGATCCTGTTGGGGAGGGGTTTGAGAACGTATCTGAGAACAGCTGGGTAGTGATACTCACATCGCGACCTAAATTTATAAGTATATATTAATTTCAACCAAACGAAATAGAAAGCGAACTCACCTTCTTGATCTCTGGTCTGTGAGCCATGTTCGAAACACGATTTGTGGGAATCCTTAGATGTTTTCCAGCAGAGATATTTACAAAGAGAAAACCCGAATGAAATAACTAAGAGAAGAAGGAGAACAGTTTGAATACGTCCATAGAAAGTACCTACGTGTTAGAGCTTCACTGATGCTTAGGTAGCGACGTCACATCTAGGACCCACGTCATTCACCCGAGCCTTCATGCTTCCTACTCTAAGGTACTTTAATCAGGTACCTGAAGCAGGTAGAGTACAAGTATACAGGTACACAAGGTACACAAGGTAGCATCGCCTATTGCGTTGCTCACAGAACGAGCGATGATAGTTACAGTACATTAATCGCGTGTGCATTTGTGTCCCCTTGATCGTTCGTGTACGATTATGTTACTTTCGATCTGAAGATATCTTTACTTTATGTATATCAAATCATTCATATTCAATGACACATTTAGACTTCTAGTAAAGTTCTATGCATCGAGATCTCGAATCTTCATCGCTATGTTCTATTTAGTAACTTGCTGTTCGAACATGAAGCGTTCCCTTCTAATCCCAATAACCTTTCTACTACGTTATGTGATTCGAACTTCCATCTCATATTCAGAGATCTTCATACGGAATCCTACCGCTGAAAGTTCTTCCACTTCGTATTCAGCACCCTATACTGCTCGTAAGAAGACAGCAATCTTTCAATATCGCTCAATCAGCCAGTGCCGCCTCCTCTCCGCATCCATCTGCTGAAGCATCTCACCCTCTGCGGTTTTCACAGTCAAATAAGTATCCACGACTTCTCCGCCCAAAATTTCTCTCAGCTGCGCATCTTCTCTCAAGCACTTCAAAGCCTCTCCAATGCTCCTTGGCAGACGCTCAGAAATCCCAAGCTCGTCTCTTTCTTGTTCCGTTAAATGTGCAGGATCTTTCAGACAATCCTTAATCGTCAGTGGCTCCTTGTCCAAGATACCTTGCAGCCCCGACCCAAGGATCGCAGCCAAGGCGAGATAAGGGTTTGCCAGGCCATCCATACACTTCAACTCCCAGTGCGACTCCTCAACCTTTCGTAATGGCGCCTCGCGGTTTTGGGTTCCATATGTGACCCACCTTCCTCCGGCCCATACACTGTCGCCGGCTCTTTCGTAGCTTGCAGCATTGGGGTACGTAAAAGCCAAAATTGCGCGCAAGTGCTGCAAAACACCCGCATAGAACATTTCGTACAGAGCAGGCGGCTTCATTGATATGTGCACATGGGCACCTGATCCGGCTCCGGAGGGATAAGCCTTTGGAACCAGAGTTGCCCTCAACCCCCAGTTGTATGCGTCTGTCGAAATGATCTCGCGAGCCACAAGTAGCGTATCTACTGCTTGCAGAGGAGGTAATGGACTGAGGACAAACTCCCATTGGCCCGGTGCGCTCTCAGGATGGAATTGTTCCACTTCAATGCCTGCATCTGAGACATTTTTTAGGATTTGGTCCACAAAGCTCTTTATTGTTCGATCCTGAAAGGCTCGCGCCGCAGACCAGGTGTGGCCCTGACTAATGGGATCTTCTCCATACTGGAAGTGGCCGTCCACGATTTGCTGATCCATGAATACCACCTCAATCTCAAACCCTATCAGGAATGATATTCCGTGAGCTGCAGCTTTCTCTATGACAGTGCGCAACACTGTTCTCGGGCAGATTGGCACTTGATCTCCGTTCTTCTCGCGAAACTCACATTGCACTACAACGTTCCCGAATTGAGCGGCCATTCGCAAACTGTCAAAGCACGGGTAAAGGCTATACTCTCCAATGGCTGTAAATCCAGGACTCATCTCATCCTGCTGTAACAATCCGAGGACTGCTTTAGTAATACCAATGAGATTCCCTTCCTTAAATCGCTTGATAGCCTGCTTCTTAGGCAACAGGCGGACCCGCAAAATAGAAGTATAATCTAGCCATTGCAGAAGGACATTGTTGGTGTAATGACCAGGGTCCTGGACAAACTCCATGAACTTCTCTAGTCTTTCGAGCTCAGGAATAGTGCTCTTTCGTGGACCCACTTCAGACGATGTCGATGGCCCTAATGGCTTCAAGGACAAATCGAGCTTATACAAGCGGTTTGACGTCTTGAAGAGAATGTCTTGAACAAGATCGACTGCTTGATCGGGGCGCAAGATCCCGCGATCCACGTATTCAAATAAGACCTACCACAATGGAAACCATCATAAGCATAAAACAACAAGTACATACTTTGCAGAAGCAAGCTACAATGTGCGAGGAGGCGAGAAGATAAATAACTAAATCCCGAATCTCTAATCATGCATGCGAGAAGCTAAAGCAGAAATTTGGGATAGAATTACACTATGGGAGGACACTCACATGCTCTAATGCTTCTCGCACTTGGATCACAGCCAGCAAATAAGTTTCGGGAAACCAGTGCCCGTCGGTGCTCCAGGTCAGCTTTTCCGACGGGCAAAGCTCCAACGCTTCCCTAAGGACGGTTTCCTGTCCTTCTTGGCTCACCATTGGGAACACCTCTCCGATATCTAAGTAGACATTCTTGTACGTGCTTGCTAGGTAACCTGCTTCTTTGGTAAAAGGATAGCTTGCATGAAGGAGCACGATGGGCAAATTAGGGTACATTTCAATAAAGGGCTGGAGATGAGAAGGGGAGCTAAATCTGAGACGAATGTCGTTGTCACCAAGTCCGGTATGAAATTGAAGCGGCTTTCTAGTGGGGCTTTCTTCGATCAATCGAGCAGCCACATGAACCAGATAGGGGCTCAGAACTTTGTCTTCCACTCGACTCAATTCTTCAACGGTTCTTTCATGCTTCAGTATCGACTGCACAGCGGCCGAAACATCATCAAGTTCTGAAAATTCAGGAATTGCTAATCCTGTGCGATAGCAAATGACCGATTTGAAACCCACAACATTGGTGTCTGAGATGGCGTCCAATATGGCCGTGCTGAATTGGTCAATGAATTCGGCTAGGAATTTAGAAATATCAAAACCGCGGTTAGTAATCGGTTTGCGATCTTTCTCGTACAGGGCCATCAGAATACCTTCTGCTACCTTCTCGATCCTCACGATTCTTTTACATGGTGATCTTGTCAGCCGATCGTGCCATTTATAGGGATGGACTATATCTTGATCCAGACCATCATCGACAAGAACAGTCTCAATACCACTAAAACATTTTCGAGCCCAGGCCTCATACTCCGTGGTTCGCTTGGTCTTCAAACATGACAGGATGCTTTCCCAACTTGATGCACACTCTAGGGCCACCGCCAACTGTCGTACAGCGCGCATGTGCGCGAGCGTAGAAGGAGCATGATCGAGGGCTGCACCAGTAGCTTCTGTTGTTATAGATAAAAAGGGGTGCTTATCTTGCTCCTGCGGAAGTAAGAGATTGTGCGCATGGTGGTCGATGATCGGAGTTGTCTTGATTGCTTCTCTGAGGACGTTCATTTTCAATAAGATATGGCTTGATGAGCTATTATCTACCATCTAATCAAAACGATAGCATTTGTGAGATGCTTCAACTGTAGAGGAGGTACAAGTCGACCCAAGTCAATAGCAGCATATATTCTTGTCACACCAATCAGTGGAGGTAAGGATGCTGGCGAAAAGCTTGTATATCTCATACGTTAAGTATGCCGGTTGGTATTCACAGCCACCCTCACGGCCTAGTGGACTACAAAATATGTGACGTTCGCAGAAGTCCGGTCCAGTGGATGATTTGTCGATCGTCGTTCCACTTTCCTCTCTACTCTCTAACGATGGCCAATGTAAAGTACCTTAAGCTTGACTCGGTTTAGTGTATTCGGCGGCAGATTGATACCCTTCCGAGTAGACATCACAGTTGTTGTGTCAAACTCATAAGCAGCAATCCTTCAGCCGAGCACCGCGAATAACATCGTTTTTATCGTTGACACCAATGAGAGCGTACAGATGTTGGAGATACTGTGGTAGATTTAGCAGAGCCAGATCCCACTACATTATGATACCTAATGGCGCTTAGCTACGAAAGTAATCAGCCTTGGAGGAGGCTCTCCGCGACCCATAGCACCGTGACTGGCTCCCAAGCGTTCATCAAACCACAATCTGATGGTGATCATTAAACCCTTTCGCCTTGTTCTACCCTCAAGAGTCAACGGCGTCTGCCTATACAATTCACGATGTCTTCTGTCTTCCCGCTCGGCGCTGGGTTTTCACAGCTCAACTAAGCTCCCTCATCCACCGCGAGGAGCGCTCGCGGCTCATAATATTGTCCAGAATACAAAGAAGCGTACTTCTCGACGCCGCGGCTTCCTACTCTCTGCCAGTGTTTTGATCTTCGGCATATATATTTATGACCGGCAATACAAATACTCTACCTTGATCCGTAATCTAAGAGCCGTCTCAACCTTTGCCGTGGTTGCCGTCGACAGCAAGATCCAGCGCCTGCTCGGAGAACATGGCAACGAGAAGCTACTGCGTGAGCGCAGCGCAGAACGATTCGTCAAGATGTTTCAAGCCAATGGCGGCATATATCAGAAGATTGGCCAAAGTATTGCGCTTCAATCGACGACAATATCTCCCGAAATTCGCGCGAAATTCGCAATCTTCTATGATGAATGCCCATCCGTGAGCTTGACTGAGATTGCTGGAGTGCTTCGGGAAGACTTTGACCTACCTAATACAAATTCTTCTCCAGAAGCTGTCTTTGATTCGCTATTTGTTCCAGGCAGCTTCGAAAGCAAACCAATTGGCAGTGCAAGTGTTGCACAAGTTCATAGGGCTCGCCTCAAAGACACAGGAGATGAGGTTGCTGTTAAAATTCAGAAGCCAGCCATCGCGCAACAGATAAGCTGGGATCTATGGGTTTTTGCGTATGCCGTTCAGAGCCTTGATTATTTGGTGTCCTTTCTTGTCCGGTGAACATAGTTACTAATAGTTCGAAGGACCATGACGTCTTTCTTCGCCAGACAAATTCCCTCATCTTTCCGTACAAGCTTGACTGACTTTTTCACGGATCGAATAATCTTGGAGACGGACTTCTTGAATGAGGTTTCTAATGCAGAGCATATGCGAGAAGTCATTCTACACGAGCCGAGATTGCGGGACGTAGTACATATCCCCAAGACATATCCGGCACTCTGCACGAAGCGTGTAATGGTTGCTGAGTGGATCCGTGGCACTTCCATCTCCCAGAGTGAAGTATTGACGGGGCCGTGGAAAGACAATGAGGCAATAGGGACTCCGTACACAGCGAAGTGCTCATCGAAGGGTGCAAAAGCGCAAATGGTTTATGGCTTGGGCCTGCAAGAAGAAAGGATAATGTCTGTGATGCTAGATTTGTTCTGTGCGCAAACCTTTATGTTTGGCGAGGTGCACTGCGATCCTGTAAACAACTATAGATCCATATCCAATAACTAAGCGCTGACAAGTTCCATAGCACCCTGGGAATATTCTCATTCGACGCCTTCCTAATGGCAAACCTCAATTGGTACGCTATGACGGGACCTTCAATCAACCACCTCATGCAAACCTGCGCCTTCCACTAATCTAACCCTTCTCTCAGGTCCTCCTCGACCACGGCCTCTACGTCTCCATAACTCCCAAATTACGCCACGAGATCGCCCTCTTCTGGCGCTCCCTCCTCACGTTCGACAAGACGACGCTTCTGCAAATCGCTGAGGCCTGGGGGTTTGGGAACATCGAGATCTTATCTAAATCCCTTACGCTAGAATCTATACGAAATGCTCGAAAGAACCTGACAGATGCTGCAGAGAAGAGCGAAAAGAATGGTAGGATTTTGCCATTCTTCCAGTCTACCAAGTCGTTCGAGAGAGCACCTACATAGATCCCAGCTAACACTACGATAGAAGGACCCCGAGATGCGGACTCGGACTCCCCACCCACCCAATTCGGCAAGCCGCCAACCCACGATATGGACCCTGCAGATTTCTTCGCGGACGCCGATAGAATTCCAAAAGAGCTCATCTTCATCGTTCGCAACTTCCGCATCGTGCAAGGAAACAACAGGCTGCTAGGCTCACCTATCGACCGCCTCAAAGTCATCGGTCGCTGGGCACAAGCCTCTTTGCAGAGAGACGAGGATGGGAGCAGGGAGAGAGGGGTTTGGGGAAGCATGAAGAGGGCGTGGGCAGAGGGGGTTTTCAAGGCGGCTTTGTGGGGGTGGGGGTTTGTGGGGTGGGTTGGAGGGTTGAGGGGGTTGGGAGAGGGGAGGGGAGGGAGTCTGGGGGAGGATAGGCATGGGTCTAGATGAAGGATTGTAAATCTTAGATATTGAGTATGATTGATAGACATCACAACAAACGCCACTCAACAATTACTGGGTAGCTTCATTCACTAATATCTACCAACTTCTCCTACACTCTCATAAATTCCTTCTTGTCCTTCAACCCGTTCAAGACTGCCTTCTCATCCTGCTGCCTTCTCCAAATATAACCCTGCACCTCAACGTTGCCGGTATACCGCGCTAGAACGTACTCGTCAGCATCTGACCATTTGACGCACAAAACCATAATACCACATACCGAAATCAGCTTCCATGTGGATGAAGACCACCCCGTCGATCATAGTCCTCATGGCGGACTTCCGTTGTTCTTGCCACTGGGCCTACCTGGGTACGCTTTGGTGCCACAGACCATGCCATGCTGAGACTCGCTCAGTAACCAATCTTTGACTTGCTATGTTACCAAATGCAAAGACTTATTCGGGAATTGGTATATTGGTTACGTAGGTACGCTGTCGATCTTTGATAAGTGTTCGTAGGGCGAAGAGAACGAAGGACAAAGGCTACTGAGATGAGGTTGTTCGTTGTGTATGTGGTCGAATTTGAGTTTCCCGCTTCGATTGGTATCAGGATCGCTCCGCGATTGAGTGCTAAATTGTCCATCGCCCGAAAGTTATCATTTTGCGTCCTTACTAGATGCGTGGAGACTCGTGCCCTAACGTTCGCGACAGCATAATCGATATCTTAGGCGTCCTCAGGATGATCGGTTCCGGAGAATTGTGGGCCTGTAGCTTGGGGGCCAGTACCCGTTTCATCTATAGCAACCATGAGCATCCCCCTTTTGCTCATTCTGGTCTTAATTGAAGATGGAAGGACATGTCTGAAGATATAGGACTCAGCCTTGTGACAGCCCAAGAAGTATGAGAAACTAAGCTAGCCCCTTTCCCGAAGTTGTAGAGCAGGATTCTAAGTAAGCTTCGCATAAGCCAAAGAGCAGACCGTACTTCTTAGGGCGGGAGAGTGAAGCGAGGAGACAAGGCTCACGTTACGAGTGCGAAGCGTAGATTCTGTGTAAGCCATATGAAGAGCTGCCCAAGATGAAGCGACTGCCAGCAAGCATGAAAGTCATTCCGATGGGTAACCCTGGGCGGAAACGTGTCGCTATTGATGCTGCCTCAGATGCTAGGCCTCTCCAGCGCGCCAACTCTGACCAGTGGTCTAAATTATTTCAAGTACGGTCATGCTGTGTTCTTAAACTAGGGCTTACGGAATTGCGGTAACGAAAACACATTACGCAACGATGACTTATTATTAATGATGAACGCGCAGAAACGAAGATATAATGAGAAGATGTGAGAATTAATTTGACTGAGAGAAACATTAAACGAAGTGGTGATGTAAGAAAAAGGACTGAGAGATTGAAAGTCGAGACAAGAAGATTGTTTCGTCGAATGAAGTTGAAAATTTTCAGTCATCGAATCTTCTAATCTGATAAGAGTCAGCTTCGTATGCATATAAGAATAACAGTGAGAGATACACTATATTTGCGACTTGCTATTCGTCTCTTCATCTTTTTTTTATCTTCGAGTTCTCAGTCTTGCTCAGGTCATTATAAGCTGCTACATAAGACAGCGGAACGAACTCTGAGAGACGAGTGTCAATGACAGGGGCGAATTCCGGGATTGAACAGATAGGCGCGGGGATTGAGGGAAGAAACGTGGAGACTGAAAGGCGAGGCGTGGGAAGGAGAAAGAGGTCCGCGTCAATAAATTTGAGTCCAGTCTTCCATAAATTGCTGAGGAAGGGCGATAGTCATATCATGGGGTTCTAGGACATAGTGAATCTATTCCGTGACTTGCTGAGGGCCGGGTAGCCACAGCTTGTTGATCTGGGACAGAGGTGGAAAGGCCGATTTAAATCCACGTTATCTGGAATACTAAGAACATCAATAGATGGTAAGTAGAGGTTCTTCGGGATAAGCTCGTCGTTCACAAACAACGGTAAGCGTTGGCTTGTACGAACCATCATGTCCGTTCAAGCAGCGGAATTTGTCCGCAGAGTATCCAACTATGAGTGGAGGCACAAATGAGCCTGTCTAGCGATGTGAAAAAGCGGATCAGAATGCTTGAATATACAGTCTGTGTAAATTTAGAACCGGAAGCAGACTCATTTCACAATCAAGGGGGGTGATTCGGATACGGATAAAATTTTAGCCGTCTAGACTACGGTGTCCTTAGAGATCGATTTCCCATTCTCGACAACTCAAAACACCTTGGTCGCCTCTCACGTCTTCTACATACGTTGTTCCTGTAACTTTGGGGCTTGGAAAATTTCCCAGTCCACTCCTTCTACACTTGGGCAACTTAAAACATAACTATTGCCTTATCATGGCTCGGCTTAGCTATCTTCTTCTCTCCTCCCTTGCCATCCTCGGCGTGAATGCTGCTTCTTCTGTCCTCGATCTAATCCCCGAAAATTTTGACAATGTAGTTTTGAAATCAGGCAAACCTGCTCTCGTCGAGTTCTTTGCCCCTTGGTGCGGCCACTGCAAGAACCTTGCCCCCATCTTTGAAGAGCTAGGGGCAAAGTTCGCTAGCGAGGATAAGGTCTCTATCGCCAAGGTAGATGCAGACGAGCACAAAGACCTAGGCCGAAGATTTGGCGTACAGGGCTTCCCCACTTTGAAGTGGTTCGATGGCAAAAGTGACAAACCGGAAGATTACAACGGTGGAAGAGACTTGGATAGTCTGACAAGCTTCATATCAGAGAAGACGGGAATAAAGGTCAAGGCAAAGAAGACAGCGCCAAGTGCAGTTACGATGCTTACGGATTCGACATTCAATAAAGAAATAGGGAGTGACAAGGATGTCTTGGTAGCCTTTACAGCACCATGGTGTGGACGTACGAAACTGATTTGACAACCAAAAGGCCGAATCCTTTACTGATTGCGTTACAGATTGCAAAACCTTGGCACCAACATGGGAAGCTTTAGCCTCAGACTTTTCCGCCGAGCCGTCAGTTCTTATCGCCAAAGTAGACGCTGAGGCAGAGAACTCCAAGTCAACCGCAGAAAGCCAAGGTGTCAAGTCGTATCCTACACTTAAATACTTCCCTAAAGGATCAACCACACCTGTGCCTTATGAAGGGGGTCGTTCACAGAAGGACCTTGTCGACTTTATGAATGAGCAAGCCGGTACCCACCGTGTTATAGGAGGAGGCCTAGACGCAAAAGCCGGCACCATTGCAGCTCTGGACACAATTGTTGGGAAGTTCACCGGTCGCGGTAACATGGCTACTATCTCAGAAGAGGTTACCAAGGCTGCGGAGGGTTTGCAGGACAAGTACGCCGAATATTATGTAAAAGTACTTGAGAAGCTCGGCAAGAACCAAGGCTATGCAGAGAAGGAGCTAGCTAGGTTGCAAGGATTGATCAGGAAGGGTGGGCTCGCTCCGGAGAAACTCGATGACTTGACTTCGCGGTCAAATGTTTTGCAGTCATTCTTGGGCAAGACAGGGGAGATCAAGGAAGAATTGTAGGCTTCCTTTTGCAGATGATTGCAATGTATGAAGTTCGTAAGATACCGATTGAGGTTAGAATTGCGACAAATGACGCATGTTTGGATGGTTTCAGAGTTTTGGTATGTTGTCTCACATACGTTCATGTGGTTCAAACTTTTGCTGTGGTAGATCCTTTGCATGCGCTTGACTCAGTAACCTGTAGCAATCCACCAACGTCTCAAACCTGCTGAACCTGCTAACTTGAAGAACTGCTCTAGTGGGTATCCCCGCAAAGATCATTAATCCAGAAACGCCTGAGACTATCTCGCACGCCGCCTCTTAGCCCCCTTACTGGTTGCCCTCATGGTTGTCTGCGCCGGCTTTAATTGATGCTTCTAGTTCATCCAATCGTTGAGCCATATCATCAACTATGACATTAGCTACACCTTTGAATAGAAGATTAGATAGAACCTACGCTTCGCGAAGATTTCGCCAGTAACTTTGGAGAACTTTTCGGTGATGAAGTCGATAAGGTTGTCTACGGCCACGACCAATTCGTTAGATGCTTCGTCACCATTGGCCACTGTCTTTATTGAAGTCAGTCAACTGCTTCAAATCTATTAGACGGATTCTTACGGTGGGTGTTTTCAAGTGTCCATCCGCTGACACGTGTTCCTGGTCTGGGACTGACATGGTCGTTGATCTGGAGTCGATGCGTTTCCACAAAGTACCGTCGATAGTAAAATAGTACCTTGACTTTGGGCGATTAGCGCGTTTAACGCTTGGTGAGTCCATTGCTGTGATGTATTGATTGGTGAGGGCGGTCGTGGAAGAAGTATAATCCGATTAGATCCGAAAGCACCACGAGCACCTTATCAGATTGTCGATTAATACTTTCGAGTTAGTTTTTAGTGTGCCAACCGAGCATAAGCGGCCAATACTCAAACCACATTTCTACTCAACAGAACTACTATTAATTCTACCTCATTACACACTCTCTATCATGCCTCATAAGAAGAGATTTACAAAGGGAACAGCTAAAACGGAAGCATCGCGAGTCAGCAAGTCCGATCGTCAGCAAATTCATTCGACAATTAGATCTGCAGCAACGGTCCTGAGCGAGATCTCGGGAAACTCTTTACTTTCTATAGGAAAATCTTTAGATCTCAAGCCGAATACAGTGCATTATATAGTCAAAGTTGCAAAGAAGAAAGCTGAAGATAACAATCGGAAGCTTCTTGATCAACGCAATTTCGAAGACGCCTCGCGATCAGATAGATCTTGCATTCGGGCGACAGCGTTGTTCATGTCCCAGCGTCTAATCCACCCAGAAAACAGGGCCTCGGGGCCATAGCCATAGACCAAAGCCACGCTCTTCTTATCGATCGTATCGCTTCGGCGTTGCTCAAAATAGACGATATCGAGAGAAGTTGCGGGGGCAGTCTGTCTATATACAGTAGTGTCAGAAGAGGGGGAATTAAAGGATTTTGATGAACCTAAAAACAAACTGAAACCTCTGAGCCATGTGATCTGAATAGCTTCAAAATTTACGAAGGCAGCGACAGCGATAGCAATAATAGTAATTCTGATGGGAATGAGACGGTAGGCCCAAATTTGTATGTGGGAGGTGCGGGGTCCCCGCTTATGCTCGGTTGGTACACTAAAAACTAACTCGAAAGTATTAGCGGGCAGTCAAACCAGAAAAATTAGAGCAACCAAGCAAAACACAACACTACGCGCAATACGACAGAATCTTCTCTTCTCATAATGACTAGAAATAGTAAGCTATTAGCGGCGCTTGAGGCACATAAAGGCCGAGATTATAAGCTCGAGAGGCAGAAAAAGTTGCAAAAGCAAGCGATAAGGAAAAAGAAGTCGAATCCTCAAGTGCAAACCGTAGACACTGAAGACGGACCGATTGGTGGAGCGCCGGTTGATGGCAAAAGGCTAGAGATTGAGGCATATAGTGACGGTTGGGAGAGTGACGAGAGTGGGAACGCAGTCGCTGCAGCTGTAGGTTGGCACATTGGCATGGAAAGTCTACTGCCTCTTACTAATTGATTTAATCAGATTGACATCTCACGGATAGATGACAGCGATATCTCTAGCGATAGCAGCCTCGAAGATCCCAATCTGCAGGTTTCCGGAAGTGACACCCTTCAAATGGCACCTTTAGAACCAGAGCTCGAGGAAGAAGATGGAGATGAGGAGGGAATCCCCCTGTCAGATATTGACACCCTCCTCTCCTCAGAACTCGCCGACGTCATCCCCCATCAACGCCTCACAATCAATAAAACCACCGCCCTCCTCAAAGCTCAAAAATCTATAGCGCTGCCCCTCTCCACCCTCTCCTTCTCCGAGCACCAAATTATTACCACCTCATCGCCCGTTTCCATCCCGGATATCAACGACGACCTTACTCGCGAACTTACCTTCTACAAACAATGTCTCGACGCCGCCAACGAAGCCAGAAAGCTATTAAAGAAAGAAGGTATGCCATTTTCAAGGCCAAATGACTATTTCGCTGAGATGGTGAAGAGCGATGAGCATATGGGCAAGGTCAAGCAGAAGATTACAGAGGAGGCTACGAATAAAAAGGCCGCGACGGAAGCCAGGAAGCAAAGGGATTTGAAGAAGTTTGGCAAGCAGGTGCAGATTGCGAAGCTGCAGGAGAGGGATAAAGCGAAGAGGGAGACATTGGGAAAGATTGATCTTTTGAAAAGAAGTATGACATCTTTGAACCCCTGTCGTAGTCAGTTAAGGTTCTTGCGATGGCTACCATAGGGTTTGGGATGAGATCAGTTACAATCATCACCAAAGTCGCGTGGTGACAGTCTCAATCATGATACCAGATCTCACAGGATTGCCTCTTAGCTGACGTGCCTGAATCCTCTAGAGCGTAAAAACGCCGAGACCGTAGGCCCGGCCAACGAAGAAGATCTCTTCGACGTCGCCCTCGAAGACGCCTCAAAACCCGAAAAATCCTCTAGACTCTCTCGAGATAGCCATGCCTCAGCTAGTGCAAGACCGACCAAACGCCACAAAAAGGACGAGAAATTTGGATTTGGTGGGAAAAAGCGGTTTTCGAAGAGTGGGGACGCGATGTCGAGTGGGGACTTGAAGGGTTTCTCGGCTAAAAACATGAAGAGGGGGAAGCCGGGCGCGAAGAGGTTGGGGAAGAGTAGGAGGAGTAAGGTGTAGATAGTGATGGTCAGCTGGAATAAGGAAAAGATACCCATTGGCAGGAGAAATCCGACATTCCTGCTTTCGCTTGTCTCTCATAGAGGTCCCCAGGATCATCCTCTGCCTGTCGTTGAGGGAATCTCAATCTTGAGCGATGTCCGTTGGGTGTCCTAGGAACTACCAGAACGATAACAGCATGGGTAGTTGCACTGTTAGCAATATCTGGAACTTGGTCTACGTCCACCATAATAACACTCCCTAATAGTCATAGGGTTAAGCCGAATCACTCTAGGTACCTAAGTATGTGTGTGTGTGTGTGTGGGTTCTTCCTACTTGGAGGGCTTCACCCTCTAGTAGGAGCCCCCCCACTCGGCCTTCCGGCCATGTCCTATTAAGTACATATGTGTAACTAGAGATTCTTTCACGTTAAAACACTCATTGATGAGCTCATCTGAAAATTCTGTGTATGTACATAACATTGATCAATTTCCAACTATCGTAACGTAAGCAGAAGAAAAGTGACATTTGTCAGACTGAATCTATTGGCTAATTCAGTCCTTCCAGAATAACGACTTCTTGAATCTTCACGCACGTTGAGTTGCTGAGAAAGCAGTGAATGATTATAATCAATGAACAAGGCAGGCAAGAAGGTTATACCCGACCACATAAGCCTGTTCTCTTGCCTGATCCTTCTCCTATAAAGAACCTCGTGTCCGAGATTGAGAACTCGTATGGCGCTGTGTCTAGGAAAGAATAGATAGATTCGTTGATTCAGGAAAGTAGTCGACGTCGTTGAGTCGTATGAGAGAGGAAGACTCGTCATCGATACTGCTCGTTGTCGTTACTAACGATGTCTTTCGATTGGAACACGTTATCTTCGAGTCAATGCGTTCTATTCCCGTATTCATTTCGAACACGTCATAAGGTAGAATCGAATGCTGATCTAATTGACACCGTTTGTACATCTAATCGAAATGCATGTTTCCCTGAATGGATCTTTGCTTCCCATATTGACATGATATGATCCGTCGCAGGATACCTAAGTATGTAAAATGGCTTGTTCGAAACTTAACATTTTTGAACATATGTTTTAATCTGAATCACTACCTCCCATGGGGTATGTTTTCGGGCCTAGCCCTAAAAAACTAGAACGATGGCTAGACGCGCGCGCCCTCGCCCGTACTACTACGCCTCTTCCTTCCGGAAGAAGACGCCTATCCACCCCTGAACACCCGCCATCCGCACTCGCCCACAAATCGAGTTTCCCCAGTATCAATAGAGTCAAAGCGCTCCACCATGCAGACTTTTCAGCCGGGGATATCAGTAAGAAGGAAGATGTACCAACATACACAATCGCGATCGACTTTCGCGGTAAGGCTTTTTGTGTCACCCGCGTGAGTGGGAAGAACTACGCGATGCGTCCAACTTAAGTTGTGTATGGGAGACTATACGGAGTACTATGAACGCCGCTGGGTAAGTGCCGTGCTTGCTAAAATTGGTGGATTGACTCAGACCAAGCCGCACGACGTAATCGCTTTAGCGACGAGCATAAGCATTGGCAAGACTGGAGGATGAAGCAAGTGCATTGGTTGGATGAGTGTCACTTCCTCCAGAACTCTCGTTATAGGTACTGAATTTGTAACCCGAAAAGATAAAGAGCGATATTGCCCTGACTTCACCCAGAAGCGGTGTCATGTCACTGCACCATCTCATACCAGTGTTGTCTCTATTTTGTGAGGGAGAAATCGATGGGAGTCGGGCTGAGGGCTAGGCCGGATTTGGTGTGCTATATTCCGATTTACCGACCCTCGGCCGTGGCTAAATACTGTAAAAGTAAATACTACTGTAATCATATTCATTACTCAAGACGAGTGGATGCTCGCGCTCAGCTTATTATGATGATGGGATCATTCCCACCATCTACCATGAGGGCATGGCAGTACTCGAGTACTAAAGGCGGCCTTGAAAGAAACCTCAAGATCAACCCCTCTGTGAAACTTCCAAAGCCGAAGCCGGACCAGCACCTGGTTCAGATCATTGCTACGGCACTAAATCCCATTGACTATAAACCAGCCGAGATCCCTGGTGTCGCCTGTTTCGTAATCACCAAACCAGCAACACCTGGTATCGACTTCGCTGGCTCCATTGTCAGACCAGCACCCGGCTCTCCCTTCATGCCCGGCCAACTTGTGTTTGGCTTGTCCGGCAGTTCACCTTTAGCTGGCGGCGCTCTCTCCGAGTTCTCTGTCTCCGGAACCAACAGCACAGTCACTCTCCCTGATAATGTGGACCCTGTCGATGCGGCAACTGTCGGCGTAGCAGGATTGACGGCATATCAGTCCATCGTGCCACGAGTCAAGAAGGGAGACAAGATCTTCATCAATGGCGGTTCAGGTGGGACAGGTGTATTTGGCATCCAGTTTGCCAAGGCTATGGGATGTCATGTAACGACGACTTGCTCAACAACGAATGTAGAATTCTGTAAGAGCCTCGGCGCAGACAGGGTTGTGAATTACAAGAAAGAGAGCGTTATCGAAGCATTAAAAGCTAGTGGGCACAAATTCGATCATGCTGTCGATAATGTGGGGACTAATAAGGAGCTGTTATGGCATTGTCATGAGTTCATTGAGTCTGGAGCTGTCTACGTTGTGGTCGGAGGAGACGCCTCACCTGGGGGTTTGGCTGATAATCTGAAACGCAAGCTCTGGCCTGGCTTTCTCGGCGGCATAAATGGCAAGCTGGTGGGTTTTTGGCCCCAGCAGAAGTCTGAAGACTTGCAGCGAATCGGGGAATGGATGAGTACCGGCAAAATCAAACCAGTAATTGATCAGAAGTTCTTGTTTGAGCAAGCGCCGCAGGCATTCGAGAAGTTGAGAACCGGGAGGGCAAAAGGAAAGATCGTGATCGATGTTGCCTCCGAGACGTACACGAAGGCGTCTATATAGGTAACTCTACGTTAGCATCGTCGCAGTATCGTAAGTACCGAATGTTGGACATTAATCTGTATTACTTCTGTAATCATCCTTGTTGTTTGGCTTAGAGCGCTGCGTTTATAATAAAATTGGAAGCTCTTTACGAGAAGCTAGAGGATTGTCGCGGCCGCAGCAAGGTAATCTGAGCTCCTATGTGCGGTGCTCAAGTCCAAAGAGACGGGAGTCGTAACCGAAGGTCAAAGCATAGACCAGCGCATTGCGTGAAGAGGTAGCGGCTAACTTGAGGTTTGGTTTATGCTCGAGATATATGGGAACATAATAACAAAGCAATGTGTCTGTGTTGGGATCTTTTAACATGGCAGATCCCCCGAGGAACCAGACTCTCATACCGAATGGCTGGTAATTCGCTCAATTGCCATGGAGGGCCGCAGCAGGACCGGCAGTATCTTTCGAACTGCTCACGTCCGGGGAGTCACATGACTCCGGGCTCATTTTAAGTCTTACAATTGCGAGCCAGTCTTTCATATCAGTGTGAATGTCATTAATTAATCCCATTATCATAATCGACTTGGAAGAAAACGATGAATTTGATCAAGTCTTCGTTAAATCTTCTTGTGCAACTTTCGCTCTAATCGTAGCCACCACTATGCGACGCGGGGCCCCCTAATCGAGAACGATGCCTTTCTTTTTCTGTTTCGGCACGTGTAATGAGTATAGACAGACTGAATGGAGTCTCCGCACTTGGCTCATCAGCTTGGCTCGTTTAGCTTATTATGTAAATTGAGCTTTCGCACAGAAAGAAATCTCATCCGTTCACCACATTCCCTTACTGTTCCTATGTTTTCATAATAACAGACGAAGAACCTTTATGAGCATGTGCATGTGATTGTTAAAGCTCTTGAGCAATTAAGATAAGTGCAGGCAAAAATCAGCAGAAGATGTTTGATGTTTGAAGATTTGTACTCCGTACGGACAAGCCATTTACATGTGTAACAACGGCGAAGCTCCATGTTATTTCACAGTTGGTCAATGTCAAGAATATCGAAGTTAGTTTCCTGACTTTAGACCTCGACCTATAACTATAATTTATAAATTTACAAGAGAGCGATATACAAAAGGGCACAAGGTCAAGATGTAGGGTGGTTCACGATGAGAGTAAGGTCCTGTTTGGAATTCTGAAGAACAACATCGATTTTGAATTATCCTAGGAGCACACGACCTGAACGTATCCAGCCACCATGACTTTGCTAGCGATGCAGGCCTTCCTAAAATATAATCGCCGTGACACTTTCCAACATTTCCAGACGCCTTCATCCGGCATGAGCCTATTATGCGTCTTACCATAACCCCCTTCCAGGTGCGTCTGCAATAGTCCCTTCCTTGCTACCATGGGTATCACGAAATCAGAAACCCCAAAGGAAACGTCGTCGCCAACAAACATCGCTCCAACGGTGCAGTAAATCATGAGAGGGAAGCCGTCCGCAGTATCTGCGCCTGATCGGCGCGAATGTCGTAGGGAAGAGGCAATGCCTAATACTTTCGCCTAATTGGTGCTGGAAACTTCTTTTCGGGGTTGGCAGCTGCGGCCTTTTCGGGCAAAGTACGAGGCGGCTTGTCCGAGTCTGGACTATGAGCGAAACCCTGGAGACGGCGTACGAGGTTGCTTGGGAATGTTAGATTCATAATTTCACGCTCTCCAAGGACAAGGTCGACCTTACTCAACAGGCAGATAGGGTCTCCTTTCATTCATCACCAGATCAATCTTCTCCTTCGCACTTGCCTCATGGTCCTGGAAATGCTCCTTGATCTTCTGCTTTCCCTCCTTTGTACTCCCCTCATAGACTCTCTTCGTGCAACCTTCAAACTCACATGACCAGAGATCACCAGGGCCCTGGGGGAGATTAGTTGGTAGATCGTAGTGGACGAGTTTGACTTCGATGTATGGGTTGGGAAGGTATTCATGGTAGGGTACTTCCGAAATGGCTGCATCTGAGCGAGGTTGGTGCTTGTTGTGGTTCTGGGTGGCGGCTACGGTTGTAGCTATGGCAATTGGGGAGACATCTTCCATAGTTTCATCGTCCTGGCTTCGAGCGGCGCGGAGGCTGTTGCGACGCCCAGCGGCTTTTCTGGAAAATTTGCTGCCTTTGGGTTGGAGAATGGATTTGCGTTTGCGACCTCTCTGATTTGGCAGAGCAGGTCCATCGTCATCATCTTCGTCTACCTCATCTGAGCTGTCTGTCCCATGACCGTGTGACTTGATCGGGGTACATGGGTTCACTCGCTCTTCTGTTTGTGTCTTACTTGATGTGGCGGTTGCATCCGCTGCCTGGCTTTCCATTGTTTGAGCATCTCCTGCTCCGAAGCGTAATACCCTTGATTCGATTCCCGCGAATTCAACCTGGAGCATGGTTAGGTCACATCTTCAAGTACGCCTGAAAACAATACTGGGTAGTAATGCTTATAGTAACGTAACATTGGTGCCCTCGCCCAATCATGTCCAAGCTCTTGACCTTCCAAAATTGACGTGATAAAGAATTGTCGGTGATCATCGAAGCCGTCTTGTACCTCACTTGTCCCCGTCCGGTTGAGGTAGTTTTTCCCGCTTGAGACATACTGGATATCATTAGCATAGGGGTAAATGAGACGAAAGGCCTTCAGTATAGTAGTATACATCTTTCGCCAGACCAGTAGCGTATTTATCAAGATCTTTGACGCTCATTCTTGACGGATCTCTACGACCTCTCCTAGTCTTATCAGCCATAATGTAGAACATAGAAGCTGCCTCATTCATCTCGGCGAGGGTTTGCTGGTACAGCCCTAAGGCGTCCGTGATCTCAAACCAACCCGCTTTTCCTGCCGCCCAGAATCCGAAGGTACCGTCATCGTACTCGGCAAACGCGTATTTAGTGACATTGTAGAGCTCGATTGTTTTCATCTTGTACTTTTCATTTTTAACTAGCATAGTCGAGTCAGCTTGGCCACGGTGGGAGTGGGATGGATCATATACCCAGATGGAGCTCGTCCTTGCTAATCGTCTCCAGCTGCCCTGACACTTTCACCGGATTATCTTGATGCGCTTCAAGCAAGCTCATAGTCTGGCCATTTCTCATCGAGACTATGTTGACCTTGCGCAGAGAGAATGAGGGCCACTTGTCCGTGTCCGTAATATTAGGATCTTTCGCCTCGAGGATGCTCTCTTCGGGGATAGCCATGATTGTTTCGTCCACAACTCCTTCTAGTTCTGAGGTGATGAGGTCGACGAAGCTTGATGGAACGCGTGAGATGCGCGATACAAGGTGGGCGAGATGATGTAGCTGCGTCAGGTTCAGAGGACGGCTCCATCTCTTCAGCTTCAGGTTCAAGTTCAATACTGGACCTGTAACATTAGCAAAGCGGGCGCTAACGGGATCGTGATATCTACCCGCATATGACGACAAGATCGACAGGGGGCTGTTGTTGTTGTTGTCTACCGTAATTTTCCCTGGTGTATGTATGTGTGCATGTAGGTAGCTAAGCTGTGAGTTGTGGACTGATATATCAATCCGAACAGGTCTAGGGTTCGGAAACCGATTACTTCACTCATCTTTCCATCCATCATTGTCAACACCATCATTTCTGCACATGCCACCCTCATATAGCTTCAAGCCCATCATGTCCAAAATTGTGGAGGGCGTCTTCGGTAAGTTCATTCTCCGTCAAATACCGCAAGTCCATGTCAACGCCAATGGCATGTTTGGAGTCTGCATCTTGTGGCGAGGGTGTTATCCATTTTCTCCGAATGTCCGTAAAGGAAAGGCGGCTAACACCCCAATTTCCTTTCCCAAAGCAATCAACAAGCCGCCCCACATCTCCTCCTTCCAAGTTCTCCGCGATCTTCAAACCGCCTTCAACCCCTCTACCATGTTTGCTCCTTGGCTCTCCGCCGAAGAATCTTATCGGGACTCCCTCAATCAAACCCAGCGGAATCGCCGGAAGGATAAGCGCCTCAAAGTCAAACTCGGTCATGGAGGCACCCTTGATCCAATGGCTACGGGGGTTCTTATAGTGGGTGTGGGCAAAGGGACAAAACAGCTGCGGGGGTTCTTGGAATGTACGAAGAGTTATGAGGCGACAGTGTTGTTCGGTGTGGCGACGGATACCTATGATGTAGTGGGGAAGGTGCTGAGTAAAGCACCATACTCCCATATCACAAGAGTAGTAGTGGACAAGGCGCTAGAGACATTTAGGGGGAAGATCATGCAGAGGCCACCAATATATTCCGCGCTGAGGGTACAGGGGAAGAGGTTGTATGAGTACGCGAGGGAGGGAAAGGAGGTTCCAGTGGAGATCCAGGAGAGACCTGTTGAGGTCAAGGAATTGAATATTATAGAGTGGCTGCCATCAGGCAGCCATATTTACAAGTGGCCCGCCGAAGAGGCGCCGACAGAAGAGAAGGAAGTTGCCGAGAAAGTGCTGCGTATCCGAAATATCGATGAGAGTACCGCAGCGAATACTGTGGAGACGGATGAGCTGCGGGCAGGGACTGCCAGTAGCGGAACCAAGCGGAAGAGGCTGGACGACGAGGATGATGTTTTCGTCTCAGAAAGGAATCCGGCATTGAAACGACAGCAAGAAGACTCGGAGCACTGCATGTCCGGTGGCCTACTTCCCCCAGCGAGCACCAAAACCTCAACACCAGAAGTCACAATCCATCCATCTTCATCAAAGCTTCCGAACGAAGACTTTTCGTCGCAATCTGAGCCTGGACCACCAGCAGTCAAACTCCGCATGACCGTGACCTCCGGCTTCTACGTCCGCTCTCTAAGCCACGACATGGGCGTCGCGGTCGACTCTCTAGCTGTCATGAGTGCACTTGTCAGGACAAGGCAGGGAGAATTCGAGTTGGGCAGAAATGTATTGGAGTATGAGGACTTGATGAAAGGGGAGGAGGTATGGGGACCAAAGGTGGAGACGATGCTTGATCAGTGGAACGAGAGGAAAGTGGAGAGGGATCGTAATACTAGTTCGGACGATGGGTAAAGGATGAGCGTAAATGAGGGCGGGACAAGGCTAGTGAGTGGAGTGGTCGAAGTAGGAGTGGAAGACGGAAAGAGATCATGAAAAGGGGACGTAGAAGCGGTCGACAGAAATGCAGTAGCATCTTTCGATTGGCCCAGAAGGTCCGCTTGCCAATCTCGAGGTTCATCCTTATCATAGGCTTCTAAGTCCTCCAAGAGGTTGTGTTGTCGTGCACTGACCGGGCCGTCAAGTCACCAAGTCAACGAACAGTCAGTCACTTCGTTGCTACTACAATCTGGTATAGATATTGCCTTCTCCACCTGTTGTTTCAAAAATACGTACCCTCTATCGTGAAACAAGCTTTGCAAAAGCCAAGTTGCTCGGAAACTGGGGCGCCATACAAAACGCTCACAACAACATGTACTGGTGAGCTACGCAGTCAAAAATCCCTGTTAAGAACCCCTGTTGTAGCAAGTTTAGAAGAGTAGTGTAGTTCACATTCGACCTTTAATATGGTCAACGATCGTCCAGTGTTCTGCTCTGGAAAAGCCCTCTAGACTGGCTCGAAACTCAACTCTGGAGACAAGAATACAGCAATGCACCGTTTCTAATATACCCAAAGAACACCACAATGCATCCAAGGAGATTCGTGATGCCGCACGATCCCCTTCACGGTTAGTTTCCAGCTCATCTGTGACACCTTACTCTACTTCCCGATTTGTCTGCTCCTCCTCGTCTTTACTCTCATGATTGATAAAGACGAACGACAGGAACACGATTCCAGCTCCGATCCAGTATGCTGCGCTAGAATTCTGGGCATTCAAGATCATCTGGCCGATAAGTGACAGCGGTATGGTCAAGCTGAGCCCCACAGTGACAACAAGTGGCGAGGTCAACAACATTGCATACGCCCAGCAGAGATCTGAGATGAGGGATGTAGCCGAGTTTACCAAGACTATGGTCAGTATACGTCCTGTCGGTGGTAGTTCGAACATCTCCACTCCAGTATAATGCAGGATGAGAAATCCAGGTAACAGCGTGATCACATTAAACAGCCCCACTAATCCAAAGAACAGCGTCATTTCGACTCTAGCTTCGTTTCCCATTCTTTTCTTCATAAGGGTCGTGTAAATGCCGTATAATATAGCGCTAACGAAGGCAAGTGCGTCACCGATAGCGACTTGGCCCTGGGATTTATGCGGGAAAGAACCCCGGTTTTTGTCGTTATCGCCAGATAGATCGACGCCTGAGATTAGAACGATGCCAGCTAGGGAGGCAAGGACACCGATGAATTTCTTGAGCGTGAACCTTTCCACGCTGAGCAGAGCTCCGAACACCAAAGTCCAGACGCCTGTAGGTGTTAGCTTTAATCAAGTTTGCCAGGCTCGTAATGGATTCTTACTACTAGTGGAGGTCAGTATTGTAGAGCTAGCTACGGTTGTGTATTCCAGGCAGGCCGCAGTGCCATAGTTGGCCTTGATTGAGATTAGTACTGGAAGAGCACACCTGTGGAGAAGCATGCATACAACAAACTGTCCAGTGATTAACAAACCTGATGGCCTGATTTGACGATTTGGATTCATACCCATAGAAAACAGAACTCAAAGCTCAGCCTAGCCGTTTCCCGGAAATCCATCATTTCCTTGACCGCATTTCCATCAGCACCTGCTCGAACCCCTGAGACCGTCATTGAATGCTCTGGTGATAATTGAGCGCTCGACAACCTGCTGAGCCCCTCGACTCCATCTTCCATACTCGATTTCGGTAAAGCCCGGCACTCGCCTTCAACAATGGGGGAATACCGCGTCAGGTTGGAATACTTGCCAAGAGCTTTTCGAAAGGAGGCGTTATTAGCCAGCAAGCGTTTGATACCAACAACAGGAAGTAGAATAGTAAAGAATGACGAATTAGCATAAGTGACAAAATAAGGTTTTGAGTAGGTATTGTCTGCAAATATCGTCTGAATGAATGAGTTTTCAGTCGTGCGAACTCGTAACTCCAACACGCAACTTACACTAGCCAAAAAATTCGACGCAGTCCATAATATCACTGTAGCCAAGAGCAAGATAATTCCAAGCGTATGCCGTGCAACCCCTGCGAATGGTGGCTTCGCCAGCAATGCCACCTTGGAAAGTCTTGATTGTGGCCTGAGAGCTGAGTAAGACGTTCTACCACTTTGAGAAACGCTCCGATCGGACTCTGATTCCAGCAGGGGGATTGAGTAATCCTCTGAGAGGGCGCCAGCGCTGTTCATGGCGAGCAACTACGGAAATATAGATACAAGCCGGTAGTAAGAGAAAACGCCGTGCTTGTGAAATGGCATGGATATGACTGAACTTATCCGTCGCTTTCTCATGAACAATTGTGTATTGACATCACACATCTCTATGCCAAACAAAGATGGTCCTAATTGGAACAAGTTGCAGTTGTGGCAGACTGGCAGTGAAATGATAAGCATGGCTAGTGGTTTAGGGTATCAAATCAAGATTACAGTACAGTAAGGTATTACGAGTAACGTCGATTACACATGCACAGCAATACAGAACTTCAATTACGGGGAGTTTCACTGTTGGTCTTTGAAGGATTAGACACTATCCCTAGCAACTGTTCGTATGTGCTTGCGTTATTTCAAGTAGGAAGATTGATTTTAGCTGCACGCATAACCATATACATGTTTAGTGTTTGCCCTTGAAGGCACCTTAACTCCGGACCCGAGACATGCCCTGCAAGCCTTTGGATGTCTTGAGACTGGGAACAGGAATAATATTTGCCCTCGCTATCAACACGCACATCCGTCACTCTCCCTATCCAAATGGATGTCTATCGGATCTGAAAAATCCCCACTGTATTCTTCTGACTCCTCTTGCGCCAGTGCATTCTTGGCAATCACTGTGAAATCGGTTAGTCTGCACCACAATACCATCGTTGTCCAAGATAATGCTGGCACACCTTCAAAAGCTTGTTCGACATTCACCGCTTCCTTGGCACTAGTTTCGAAATATGGTATACCACCTTTCGACTGACAGAATGTCATTGCTTTTTTCGAAGAGATCATTCTTTTGTTCTCCTCAACATCAATTTTATTACCTAGCACGACCTTCCCAATCTTATCAGTCGTGTTTGACACTTCGCAAAGGATGTACCCACGAAAGGGAAATTCTCAGGGTCTCGCGGACTGGCTTGTATCAGGAATTCGTCTCTCCAGCTATCCAGAGTGTCGAAACTCTTCGGAGTATTGACGTCATAGACTAGTACGCAGCAGTCGGCACCTCTGTAGAAGGCAACGCCCAGTGACTGAAACCGTTCTTGGCCCGCGGTATCCCACAACTATTTGGATGTCAGCAGCATCCACAGGTTCCAGGAACTAAGGCTTCCAACCTGCATTGTTACCAGTCGATCGTCTACCAGGACTTCTTTGGTCAGAAAGTCTGCGCCGATAGTTGCCTTGTAACTCGCACTAAATTTCTTGTTGACCTGTCGAGTAACAGGTCAGCGCGTCGAGATATTTGCATAGGCACTCATACATATTGGTTCATCAAGCTCGTCTTCCCGACTCCACTGTCGCCTAAGATGATTACCTAGAATTCGAGTTCCATTAGCTCTAGTGGGGCAACGAGTGGGACTATTCATCGGTGTGCATACTTTGAGAAGGATCTTCTTTCTCGAGGCCATTTTCCAGGAAGGCGAGATAGTAGAGATAGCTCGTTATGAAGACGAGTATCCTGTCGTCTCTATGCCTTTGACCAGCACTTAGACAGTTCTGTTTTGACTTGGACACAACAGCCTCGGCTCTGTTATGAATATATAACGTAGTCCAAGGTCGAAAGAGCAAGCGTAAGGCTTCCAACGATGAGAGACTTGATAGCAAGTTTATCGTCGTCAGTCTGTGAGAGAAATGTGTCTTTTCTGGGCTCAAAATATACTCATTGCATGCTATGATGCTGTTGAGGTACGTAAGATAGGACGAGCTTGTTTCGATCATGAGGTAGCATGTTACAGGGCGTCCCTGCTTACTGGTGATTCAGACCACGCTAATTATTCCCTGTCAATCTTACAATACAGGTTCCGATAGCAGCATATCATTGTTTGATATCAACGTCTGGCATGACAGACTATCGATATGCACCAAGGCTGAATTGGAATAGCTGTTCGTCACCACATGGGAAACATCAGTAGATGGAAACGTCAGTAGATCTGGATATTACCGATGAATACAGAAGCCATGAATTCATGGCATAAGGAGTACTTAGCTACACTCTACGAGCGAGACAAGAAAGAAAGAGCAAATCAATATGTATTCAATAATTGTCTGTATCTATCTCAACCTTTTCGAGAAATTCGATTAACACCCTATCTCCTAGATACTAAATTAGCAGATCGAATCGCCAAACTTGATAGCATTACAGCCTCAAATACAGGCCAGGCACCAGAGGTCGAACCAACCTCGAAGCCCGCTCAGAATGCTGGAGTCGCCGGACTAAAGCCTCCATTGTCCGGGAGTTCCGAGGCTATATCGAGAATTCGACAGGATCTCTCCGAAGCCCAGCGCAGTAAAGGCGAAATGCAAGCCCAGCTGCAGCAGTTAAGCGAAGACTTGCGAGATCTCAAGGCACAATCTAGAGCTGACAGCAAACGTATCAACGAACTGACGACAGAGAGGAATGCTTTGGTCACTAGAACCAGGGACAGGGATGAGGAGCTTAGAGGGAAAGCTAAGTTGCTTATGGTTAGTTTTCTCCATGGTCTTAACGGTTGGCTGGCCTCTTAAGGGGTTTACTGATTGTCTTCATAGGATGTCCAAGATGAGACTGTGGCGTTGAATTTACAGCTTCACATGGCTGAACAAGAGTCGGAGAAGCTGAAGCGAGAGAACAAGGAATTGGTAGATCGTTGGATGGCACGTATGGGCGAAGAAGCAGATGCTATGAATAACGCCTCGAAATTTTCGTGATGATTTTCAACTAATGCGGCTATCTTATTGAGCCTACAACTCCGGGTATCTTATGCAAGGAAGCAACTCCAAGAGGAGTCTGGCAAGCGCTGTACAACTCCGCTCTTGAAAACCATGGCAATCTGCAAGCAGAACCGGCCTTCTTCGCTATCCACCTTTACTTCTCCTCTTTAAAGAACGATTTAAGCCGGGAACTATCTTTCTTTGCCAAATAGTAAGATCCTGGGGCATCCGTCCAGCTTACACACGCCGAATAATAGCGCTTTTCCATCACGTCCAGTACGTTACAGGCATGGTTGATATTGCGCGAGGTGATCTTGTGGCCAGCAGGCACAAACGACTTCAACGACACGATCTGGCATCCCTCTTTCAAATCTAGAAAAAGGCTGACCAGCCGGTCATTGAGTTCTGGCGTAAATGCTTGATTATTGACCATTACGACGTCAGCCTTCTTCAAAGCGTGTCCAATTGCAGCGTTCTCGAGGAAATCGCCCCTCTGCAGATTAATGTCTCCGATTGCAAGACCCCACAGCCGGCAACGTGCTTTGAATTCTTGTTCTTGGAGTTGCGCAAGGTGGCAAGCGTGCTCCATCACTTCGCACCCCCAGCTTTCACAGCCGATTTCTAGCGCAGCTTGCAGTACGACATTGCCTACGCCAGATCCTAGATCGACGAAAATTTGGTCTGACTTTATTTTGGTATCCTTCCTCAGGATGTCAGAGATGAACTTAGGAAGCAGCTCGCCATAGACATTATCCGTGCCATTCTCATATTGCCGCAGTAAACCCACACGGGGTGATACAGTGCGGGAATATGTCTGCGTCAAGATCCGCTCTATGAGCCTTAGGTCTAGGCTTTTGAGCTCATCGAGAGTTCTAGCAATAGTACCATTCCGCCTGAACTTGGTCAGAGTCTCGTTCCACTCTTTTATGGATGCCATGTAGTCATCCCCTGCCCGCCTGTTTGTTGCTCGCCTTAGTCTGATTAAGAGCCCATGGCTGTCGTTTTTCAGAGCCGAAGCCTCCGGTTCTGGTAGATAGTGATTTGTGATTACCTCTAGAATCTCTCGGATATCTTCTAGGGCGGTGAAGTCGTCCTTTTGAATCGGCTCGACCAGCTCATACCTGTCAAAATTAGCCTTGAAGATGCAGCCATTAGCCGACATCTGCGTACTTTTCTCTTTGAGACGCGGACGGATATTGCAGCAATATTTCTGTTGCGTGAGGAAACTCAGGAAAGACCGCCCTGTACTTTGTAGGCTTACTCAACGATGCAATATCAGCTGCGTGAACCATCGGAAACAATCCACCATCTTTATCGGAAAACGCCTTTCTACAGCGGACCAGCCGCTTCGTGTCCACCTCCGCATCCGTGCTCGTCCGAACACGCTTTCTCGACTCCTCGAGAGCTCCATCCATAGAGCTCTCATCGCTATCGGATTCAAGTCGTGGCTGCGCCGAGGATGGCCGTTTCCTCGACTTTTGGGCCCGCGGTCTTGAGGCTTGCTGTACAGCAACAGGTTTTTGCTTCACATTGAAAGTGCGTGGTGTAATTCGGCCGTTTCTGGGCAGCAGATTCGCATTTAAAGTCTTGCGTGTGTGTGCTGGAGCTGTCACAATCTCTTTCCTGATCTGAGCTGGTTGCGCTTTAATGGCTGTTGAGCCCTTTCTTTGGATGTGGTCAAAGAAACCCATGCCGGTCTGTTTACACGATTTAAGTAAAAGCTAGATCCAAAAGAACGTGGAAAGCGTAGCTACATTGTTAGATATGTGTACGGAGTATGAGCTAGAAGAACTGAATGTGTCTTCGAGGTTTGCCCCCCTTCCGCATTATCGTTCACAATTCTCCCTCCTGTCTCTTGCCTCAGAATCTCAGACTCTACCCCGAAAAGGCTAGACACAACCCTTAACCCCTTCGGGGTTAGGTTACCACGGTTACCTATTGCACCAGCTTTTCGAGGGAAGTCTGAGAATAAAGTACCAGAATTTGTAAAGGACCAAGATGTCTTCAGCTTTTTAGCGCAAAGGAATAATTTCTGACCTTGGCAACAAAGTCTTTTACTACTCGTATTTATGGCTCAGTCACGCTGTCGCGCACCGTACTATAAATAAGGTTAATTTACCATAACCCTAAGGAAATTAGTACTAGATAATGGTCTACGGCTGGAACATTGAATTTGGTATTTACGGCCAACAGTCATTGGTAGAAATCTACAAAGTGATCAGCCTGCTTCTAACCCCAGGAGTCTCCAGTAACTCCATAATCGCCGGACTCCCGCTCTAGCCTACAACTTTGATCTAATGCCTTCAAGTCGAAATTTGACGTCCTTGAGCACCTTGCTAGATGGTTTCCAATCATCGAATTGCCTTAGCAACTCGGAGGTCTCGTTGGCCAGTTCTGTTCGGACGTATTCCTCTTCAAGAAGGCCGCGGATTGCGAAGGGCAATATGTACGGGTTCTGAGCAGTTCCTGAGCCAACCCGTTGTATCTTCAACTCGACGCTGCCTATCGATGTGGTTTCTAGGGCATGCTCTACTGCGAGGTAGTATACAGATTCGTCGTCGTAGATCCTAGAGTGGCCCTCTCCGCCGTACAAACTACCGGCAAGTGGTGTACTTAGTTCGCGTATGAGGCCATGGTCAGATATCCCGAGGTTCCGCAGCTTCAAAGCAAAGCCGACTAGGTGCGTCAGAAAGTCTGGAGCATGGACTCTTCCATCGACGAACACAGCTCGATAGATATATGGATGACTGACGATACCAAATGTCGATGACTCTAATGAAACCAGCTGGTCATCTATGCTGCCGATGTAAACAATTTTCACGCCAAATTTCAGCGCTGCGTCGAGCGCTGCTTCATAGTCTTTGGATACTTGGCTTTCAGACCGCGCGAAATCAAAAAGCTCTCCCGCAGAACCGCCAATCCAGCGGGATTTATAGTCGGCGAAGGGGCCCATGTTGATACCGGCCATCGCACATATGCCAATTCTTGCAGCATTGACACAACCAAATGAGATAAGTTTGGCGACAAGACATATCGCAACAGGAACGCCTTGGCTGTGACAGGCGATCATCACAAAGTCTGCTTTCCTGATGTGCTCGATCCAATTGAGCATGAGCTTCCATAGGAGGTCTATTCGCTCGGCAATCTTGCCTTCGCCCTCTAATGCGACTTTCTCAACTTCGCAAGAGGAGCCATGGTTTTGAGCCCATCGCTGGATAGCACTGGCGGCACCGTTAGCAAATCTTATGGACGTGCCTGTAGGCTGGCCCAAAACGGAGCGTATTAATGGTGCCGGGAAATAGCCATGGACACCCTATTCAGGACGCGTTAACCCAGATGCTCAAACGTTGCGCTTTTCTTAAGGCATACTTACGATGGCCAGCGCGCTTTTTATACGCGGAGGATTGAGGATGAGGTCTAGATGTTTCGTATCTGGAACCTGGGTATATTGTAATATACGGCCCAGATGTTGCAGTATAGTGGGCTTTTCTGCAACCCTGTAAGTACGCTTGAAAGGAGGCAAGAGCAAGTTGGCAGCGATTTTCTGAGCTGCTGGCGCAGGTCGATTAGCGGGTTTAATGTTTTGGGATATCTTCGTGGGCTTGATGTTATCACGCCGCTCGACCTCGCCCTTCAGACCATCCGGAATATTGGTGTCGTCACTGATTATTGCAGACTGTGGCCGCTCCCTCTTTCCCACTTTACTATGAAGGCCTTTCGCTTCATCTACTACCGCATTTTCTGGCTGAGGATTGGACGATGACCCTGCAAGAGCTAATTTACCGACATTGTCTTTCGGAGCATTTGTTGTGTGATCACCCTTGAAGCGGTCCTTTGACCAGAAAGACCATCCTTGGGACTTTGCCGTCTGTGTAGTCTGAACGTAGTTCTGAGACGATGATTGGGAGGCATGACCAGATTGGGCCTTGTCTTGCCCGGACTTTCTTATGTCTGCTATCGCTTCAGAAGGTGCCGCGCTGGCTAGTTCCGTGGCAAGGGTTGCTTTACTCTTCTCTGACTGCACAATTGTGTTGCTCCACAAGCTTAACCACAGGCGAGACCGTTGCACTACTTGAGAGGCCGCAGTGACAGGAGTCGGATCGGAGTTTCGCCGTTGATCCTGAGGTGGCTCCCTTGCTTGCGAAACATCCAGGTTTATGCGTGACGCTTCGTGTATGACGGTACTTAATGGTTGACCCTTTCCTTGCGCATCTCGGGCTGGATCCAAGTTCTGGCCATCCGGTGGGGAAGGCTTAGAGAACCAAGCTAGCCAGCCAGAACTGTCTGAAACCGGCTTGCCATCAGATTCTGTTCCCTTAATGGAGGGTTCTTGTGGAGCAGATCCCTCCTCGCGGACTGCTCCGTGGCCGGCTTTCTCGACCAAATTGTCTGGGGCTGGACTTGAAGTCAGGTTTCGCTCTTTCGAGGCTACTTCATCGCATGTTGCTTCCTGTTCTCCGGTTAAAGTGCCATTTGGGATGCTGGAAGCGTTCGAAGTAATGTTCAATTTTGTCGTAGTGGCAGCGAGCGGTAAAGACCTACTAGAACTGCCTATACTTTGTGAAAGATACGGTGCAGGGTTTTTGAGGGAAGTTGAAGAACCTTTTGGAGTTTCAGGCTGGGGCTGTGGAACAAGATGAGAAGCCGCTCCGCCTGAAGCAGAGATACTCTCCTTGACCACCTGCGTGACAGAGGCAGCTTTAGTCCCGCGAGGCCATGTACCGTCATACCAACTCTTCGCCGACCGAGGCTGAAGCCGTCAGTAAAATTCGTAGCTGTTACCCTACCCAGATCTGCTCACCGTGTTAGGCCCTACATCAGTACGCGAGGCAGCTTCTGTAGCATTTGTTCCCTGGTCTTCCACAGCTGGTTCAAGATCATTCTGTAGTAGTGCTTGGCCTTCAGGCTTAGGGCGATCCGGAAGTTGTGATTCGGCTTCTGCCTTGGGATTTGGCTTGGACCTTTTTCGTGATCCCATGAGGCGAACAAGACTGTGGATTCATAGGTTGAGGGTAATTGCACGTACTTCTAGCCCTGGTAGGCTGTTGCTTGACGACAACGCTCGTAGATTTGCTCGTTGTCACAGACCTAATAAGCGAAGCAAAGCGCGTCATTAATAACGTGTGCAGAAAGCTCTGCAATCCTTGGCATTCATTTTTGCGCTACCCCACGGTCCCTTTTGTATGGGGAATTCGGAAATTCAACCTCATCGCCCCCAAACTGCGAAAAATTGAAGCTATTCAGACCTCTTTGTTTATTAATGTTCTTAACGCATTTTCAGCTATGATCAACTCACTATCTGCAGCGATTCGCTTCAGAATCATACGACTTCTACAGTTCTACTACTTCATTGACAATTCATCATCATCATCAAAGAGATTCACTGCTGTTCTAGAACAATGTATAGCATTCTAGAGAATCTCTTCATGTATTCATCATTGTTTAAATCTCAGTTTCGCTTCAAAGAAACTTTTTGCAAGATGTTTAAGACAGCTGAAAATAATCTCATAGTTTATCTTGAAGAACAGTTGTAAGTCATGCAGAAAGAAATGATCTGATACATATAAAAGAAGTGAAACATTAACATGCATTAATTCATGATATCAAGAATTCTGAAGAAAAAATGTTGAAGTAATAAAAAAGAACAGCATGTAAAAGTCAGATAAAATGATGAGCTTCATTTGAATTAAATAGCAAACATGCTTTGTTTAATAATTTGTCAGAGACTGAGCTAAACTAGAAATACTATCAATATAAAAGACTGATATTATTATTACTTTGATAGAATCTAGATACAAGACAATACATCAGATAATGTACAAGATGAAAGATAAAGAGTGAAAGAAAAGAATGAGAACTCGACTTCTATATACATGAATCAAGCAGAATCAAGACTAGACAGTAGTTTTATTGACTTAAGATTACTGTTATGAGTCTGCATAAAGCAAATCATATGAGTGTATTCTAACTAGAAGTTCAAAGCTGAAGTAGAAAGAAGATGCAACACGACGTGAGTTTTACTCACAAAGGCACGCTAGGTTGCTAGCGTGTCAAAAACAGCTTTACTCACAGCTCTATACTAGTCTATGTTAGACTAATCAGACTAATCAGAAGTAACAAAGATGCATGCTTGCAACATTATTTCTTCTCTTCATCTAGCAATGTTCTCATTGCTGCAGTTCAATCAATCAATTCTTGTTGAGTCGATTTCTAACTTGACTTGTTTGAATACTTCTGATGAAAGTCATTTATGATCTTCAAGCAGTCTTCAAACTCATTTTCATCAACATTGTATCAATGTAGATCGACGTCATAGTCTTTTCAATTGACACGATATTGCAGTCGTTTTCTGTAATGTCTGAAGTTCAGTATGTTCTTCATCTTTCATTCGTCTTCGTCATCTATCACTATAGAATCAGACGACTCATTTCATTGTTCTTTCAGAGAGTCTTTTGAATTCAATCATAGTAGATTTAAAGCGAACTTTGAATGAATTTTTATTGTCGATGACAGTTTCAGTCGATATGCATGTTCAATCTCAGTCAGAATCTTGAAAGATTCTAGCATCTTATCATTCAGCTTCTTTGATGATCTTGTGATCATAATGTTTCTAGAATTCAGAAACATCATGTCATCTATCTTGTCAATCTGTTTCTTTATTGTGACTCTGATTCTTGCTAATGTCTGCTTGATCAACGCTAATGATCATTTCATGTATTTGAATATATTCTTTGCTTTGCTCGCTTGAATTCTAGCTTGAGTGATCTCATATTCAGTTGAATTCAAATCGAAGCTCATATGAGAGTGAAAGCTCTTATTCAGAAAGAACGCTGATTGTTCAATTGACAGCAAAATAGCATTGTTATCAACGAATTCAATCATAGATAGTCAGACAAATCAATCATCTTGCATGTATGAGCAGTAGCTTCGTAGATATTGTTCTACATTCTGATTCGCTCTTTTCGTTTGATTGTTGATCTGTGAGTGATAGTCAATGAATAGTTTCATCTTAATGTTAAGTCTCAGACATAAAGACTTTCAGACAATCGATATGAATTGCAAATCTCTATTGAACATTATTGATCTTAATAACTCATGAGTTCTGAAGACTCATATTAGCAGCAGCTTGACTGTTTATTCAGTGAAAGTTTCTTCGTCATCTGATCAACAGAGTATATAGTGACGTTCTTTAGACAATCGATTTATCACTGACAGAATCGCGTTGCTTTCATCACTTTTCAATAAATTGATAATGAAATTCAATGATATGTCTTGTCATCGTTGTTCAGATATAGACAATGACTTCAATAGTTTATTGATTCGATCTCTTGATGCTTTTGACCTACGACAAACGTAACAGTTTTGAATGTAGCGTTTGATTGTCATTCTCATCTTCGATCAGCAATATGATCATCTTAACAAGTCTAACATTCAATTCATATCAAAATGATCACTGATCAAAAGATCATGTGCTTTTCTTATCAATTGAGTGATCATTGACTGAGAAACTCACAATCTATCATTCTTTCAGAGTACTTCGTTCAGTACTCTGCAATTGTCTAGACTCATATCTTGACAAGTTCTTCTGTTCTGTTCTATGACTGTTCGAATATCAATACATTGTTGATTCGTTCAATTTTTGACTATAATTTGATTCTGAATAGAAATCATCTTTTAGATTGAATCTTCATTAGCTTTTAATTTCTGTTTCAAATCTGAGTCAAATATGAGCAAGATTTGAATCAGATCTTGATCATTTTCTATTGATTGCAGTTCAAATGTGCTTGCTGATAATAGCATCTGATGCTGATATAGCTTTCGATCATCATTTGATTCAACTGACTTGACATTTGACATTCTGATCAGCATATCTGCTTTCAGATTCTGCTTTTCTGACTAATATATGATCTTGAAGTTATATTTAAATAACTTCTCAGCTCATTTAGTCTATCGTCTGATCAGTTTCTTGATGATCATGAAGTACTTCAAATTCAGATGATTGATGAAGATCTTGATCAAAATATCAGTACATTTTAATTTGAGACATCAATGCTTCAAGCATCGAATAATAGTCAAAAGCTCTTTGTCGTAGATCTCGTAGTTGCATTCTGCAGAAATCATGTTCTTGCTATAGAAGATCATTGAATGTAGAATGTCTTTATCATTATACTGAGACAATACTTTGTCGTTGACATAATTCAAGAAGTTCGTTTTCAGAATAGCTTCTCTGATTGAATCAAAATGCTTCAGAATGAGAACTATCATCATTTGTTACTTTAGTTTCTCAAAGATCATCTGACAAATCTCTGTTCATTTAAATGAATGATCTTTTTGAATCAGCTTTATCATAGATCAAGCAATCTTCAAGAAGTTCTTTATGAATCATTGATAGAAATTGCAGAAGTCAATGAAGATCTGTACATAAGTCAATGATCAAGACACTTCTCAGCTTCGAATCACATCTACTTTTCAAGAGTTCATTCGTAGATTATTGATGAATATTAGTAGTTTTAGAAATGAGATTTTCTGAATCTTGAATTTGCACTTGTCAATGTCTATCTGCAAATTGACTTCATGAAGCTTGTCTAGCATCTTTTTCACATGAGTTCTATGTTTCTTCAAGATCTTACTGTAGATGAGAATGTCATTCAGATAGATTTGACAGAATTTATGCAGACAGTTGAACAACACATCGTTGATATAGTGCTAAAAGAATGTCGATTCATTGATTAATTCAAAGAGCATTACTTTATATTTGTAGATATCAAAGAAAGTGATGAATGTGATTAAATTCTCACTTTCAATGCTCATGCAAAGCTTATTGAATGCAATGATAATGTTAAATTGAGTCAGATATTTACTGTCTTGAATTCGAGCGAGTACTTCGTCTATCAAGAGTATTGAATAACGATCTCTTTTGATCAGAGCATTCAGTTTTCAATAATTCATGTAAAAGCGAAGACTATCATCTTTCTTTTCAACGAATAGTATTGACGAAGCGAATGAAGCTTTGCTGAGTGTAATAAACTTCTTCTTCGAGTTCTCTTCTAGATACTTCTTGATCTTCTGCAACTTGTGATTCAACATGAGATACAATCGACTTCTAGAAGATTGATTCTCATCTTCTAATTCAATCTTATGATCATATGATTGATGCAAGAGCAACTGAGTTGTTTTTTCTCTGTCAAAAACGTTCAGAAAGTCATGATAAATTATTGAAAGCTTCTTCTTCAGTTTCTTTAATAACATGACAATTGACAGAGATCATTTCATTCAGTTTCGCTGAATCTTTGATCAAGCTAAGCATCTTGTTGATTTCACTAATAATCAATGTAAAGATCTTGACATTTTTCTTCTTGACTAAAGTTCGATAAGCAGCGACTTTCATCATGACAATATTGATGAGTCTTTTCTTCTTCAATGACTGAATGAATTCATGTTAATTGAAATCAACTTGAGTGCTTTGCTTTCGTATGAGAGCTGATTCAATGAATCGATTCACTGATTTTGAATTTGTAGTTCGCTTTAAGATGATCGTTGACATAAACTTCAAGTTCTTTCATTTCATTTTGCAGATCTCGCTTGATTTGAGTTGATGAAATGCTGATTGACTGCTTGTTTTCAAAACGATAAGTTTCAAGATTCGAATATTTGATGAAGATATTAATTGATTGTTTGCAGAATCTATCAAAATTTGATTTCTTTTCAATCAGAGCATCGACAAAATCGTAAGAGGGAAAAAGTCGATATTAGCTGATTTTTGCTGACTTTTCCTGAGTTAGCTGTTAATCTCATGTGTCAGCTAACGATTGAAATTAGCTGACTCTCTCAGTTATTAACTGACTATTAGCTGGTTTTTAGCTGATTTAGCTGTGCACTTAACTAATATTGATATTATCTCTTTTGTTGACTTCTTCAACATTTGCGCATTTTACTTATTAACAATCAAATATTGAATTAATGACTAGATAGTTATTGCGCTCGTATAATAGATTAATTAATAATTAATTTGACTATCTAAATAATAGCTATTTACACAGTTTAATATATGCGCTGAGAAAGTCAATAAGAAAGTTAATGAGAAAGTTAATGAGTAAACTAATGAGGTAGAAAGCCATGTAGAATGTTCAATAGAAAGTCATGTAGAATGTTCGATAGAGAGTCATGTAAAGTGTACGATAGAGTCATATTTGATGCTCGATAGAGAATAAATTTGATTCTTGAATGCAAAGTAATTCAAAGCTTGATAGAAAGTCATGAAGAAAGTCATGAAGAAAGTCATGTAGAAAGTCATGAAGAAAGTTATGAAGAAAGTCATGTAGAGAGTCATGTAGAAAGCATTGTTTGAAGCACTGTTTGACTTGTGTTATGCGTTCGATCGACGCGTATTTTGAAGCATGTAGAATGTTTGATAGAGCGTTTGATAGAAAGCTCAGTAGAAAGCTCAGTCGATAGCTCAGTAGAAAGATCAGTAGAAAGATCAGTAGAAAGATCAGTAAAAAGCTCGATCGATAGCTCAGTAGAAAGATCAGTAGAAAGCTCGATTGATAACTCAGTAGAAAGATCAGTAGAAAGCTCAATTAATAGCTCAGTAGAAAGATCAGTAGAAAGCTCGATCGATAGCTCAGTAGAAAGATCAGTAGAAAGCTCGATCAATAGCTCAGTAGAAAGATCAGTAGAAAGCTCAATTGATAGCTCAGTAGAAAAATCAGTAGAAAGTATTGTTTGAAGCACTGTTTGACGCGTGTTATGCATTCGTTCAACGCGTATTTTGAAGCATGTAGAAAATCTGATAAAGCGTTTGATTGAAAGTTTGATATCAAGTCATGAAGAGTGCATTCTATTGAGCTAATGAGCATTATTTCGTACGAAATAGAAAGTAGAAACTACAAAAGAAAGAAGTGAGAAGAAGTAAAAACTCTGAATTTCCTGAATTTCCTAGCGTCGACCTTCGACTGAGAGCGAAGATTACTAATCACGAAGGTAACAGTACTGTTTTCAAGTCATGTAGAAAGCATTGTTTGAAGCACTGTTTAACTCGTGTTATGCGTTCATAATTTGAAGCATGTAAGACGTTTGATAGAGAATTCGATAGAAAATTCGGTAGAGAATTTGAGTGAGCGAGTAGGTAAGTGAGTAGATAAGCGAGTAGATGAGTGAGTAAATGAGCGAGTAAATAAGCGAGTAGATGAGCGAGTAGATGAGCGAGTAGATGAGCGAGTAGATGAGCGAGTAAATGAGCGAGTAGATGAGCGAGTAGATGATCGAGTAAATGAGCGAGTAGATGAGCGAGTAGATGAGCGAGTAAATGAGCGAGTAGATGAGCGAGTAGATGAGCGAGTAGATGAGCGAGTAAATAAGCGAGTAAATGAGCGAGTAGATGAGCAAGTAGATGAGTGAGTAGATGAGCGAGTAGATGAGCGAGTAGATGAGCGAGTAGAGTGATGAGCATGTAGAGTGACGAGTAAAATGATGAGCATGTAGAATGACGAGTAGAATGATGAGCATGTAGAATGACGAGTAGAATGACGAGTAGAATGATAAGCATGTAGATAAATGAGCATGTAGATAAATATTTTAGCTGAATTAGCTGAATTAGCTGAGTTAGTCGAATTTAGCTGAAATTTAGCTGATTAGTCAGTTGTTAGCTGATTATTAGCTGAATCAAGTCGACTTTTTCAGATTCTGTCATTAAGCAAAAAGTTAGCTGTTGAACATTTTGTCGATGAAAGATTGTCAATGATTATCTTGTGCTGATCTAGACGAGTTATTAATAAAGACATCATTTCATTCTTATGTTCTTGTATAGTGACTGAGATATACAGAGCATGTGTAATAGATCTTCGATTGAAGATTTTGTCATATGAATGAATCAACTTCGATTTGAACAGTGAAATTGACTGAATATCAAAGCGTTCACATAGCTCTGAAATCAATGAATCATCTATGAACATCATGTCAGTGACTTCAATGTTTATCAGAATGAGAAATCGAAATATCTTTTCTAGACTATTCAAGATGACGTTCACAATAAATAATTTGAAATCAAATGAGTCATCAAGCATATTGATGAAGCAAGATATGAGCATGTCGCTCTCAATTACTACTTTGACGAAGACAGATCATTTTTTAAATTCGCTGCAATTTCGTGCATCTGAGCTGATTCAAGACAGTCGTGTGCTCTATGTTTTAACTTCTTGCATTTGAAGCAAAGTTCTTTTTTAAACAACTTCTCTCTAGCAGAATTGACGTTCGATATTCTGAGTTTCTTTTATGCAAAGATTGAAGCTGAAATCGCAGTAGTGATCATCGTCAAGATGTCAGCGATAGAGCAAACGACTTGAATTATTGATGTCTTGAAAACTGATCGAGCATTCAATTTCATCAATCGAACGTCGACTTGTATGCAAATGTCAACAAATTCGTTCAAATTCATAGTTCGTTCATTGATCATGACTCGCTGAAGATCTGAGCTAATCTTATGCTGAAGATCATCTAGTAAAGTTTC